>Ga0247811_1000063_pt1 | contig 39370 bp, 72 predicted proteins | sample UWRJL134311R1_FD_189018 | JGI IMG/M metagenome (GOLD analysis project Ga0247811, IMG submission 189018) | Plant litter microbial communities from Arlington Agricultural Research Station in Wisconsin, United States - UWRJ-L134-311R-1 | ecosystem: Environmental > Terrestrial > Plant litter >...
CTTCTACAACCTGAACCGGTGTGTAGACTGTACCGTTATCTAGAACCATTACTGGTGTTTCAAACTCAGGCACGACCAATTGAACTTCTTCCTCTGGCTCTGGGTCTACAAAATCAGGCTCTGATTGCTTGTCCAGAATGCGGGCGATAATCGTATCTTCACTAGGATTACCTTGGATCTCTGCACCAATCTCCTTGGCATAGGCTTTTTGTTCAGCCTTGTTCATGGCTTTGAGTTGTAATTCTGTTTTCATAGGGCTTCTCCTGTTGGGATGAATAATACATTAACTAATGGTTATTTCAAGCTTTTGTTACCAATGATTCTGTTACGCGGAAGTCTAAATGCTTTCCATAGTTTGGTTATGAAATCAATCAAAGCCATGGTCCTTTGCTCTCTCCTTGTATTTCAAAGGATTTAATCATAAGCCAATTGTAAGGTGTGTAAAGCCAGTACATGCACTCAAATCGGCACATTGGGATAGAAATTATGTGTCCGGTCCAGTATAGGATGTTAACGGCTATGAACTCAATCATTTTCTTACAAGCCAATAGTCTTTAGCTATGGCGCGTACAGCAGAATTATACCCCCACTGAAAATCATCTTTGCTAGCATTGTCTTCTAGCTTCTCAATCTCATCTTCACTAAGCGCGCCGTCAGGTCGGTATAAAAGGTTATACTTTCTATAATAATCTTCAGTTACTTGAACACCATTAACTTCATAGATTTTCTTATCCATTCCCTTACCCTTTCTTTTGGCTAGCGGTGATCATGGCCTCATAAACTGTTCTTGCGTCTTCCCAATCAAAACAGCCTGAATTAGTATCGGGTCCGACCTCGCACATAGCGTCTAATATTTCCTCCGTTGGCTCAATTGGCACAAGGACATGACCAGCAGGAATTCGAGTGTATTTGGCTCCATCTTTTATAGTATACGGCTTACTGCATATAATCTGGTCGTCCTTATCATAATAATAAGCCCAAATCTCACTTGGCAAAACCTCGGTCTGGTTATTCATAAAATACCCTTCTTCTCGTTCAATTTGGCTTGCTGCACTGCTTCCATTTGTCTCTCGTTTAAAACTGTTCCAATTGGCGCAAGTTCCTTCGTTGGCACGTTTTCCCAATCAGCATAAGGATCAAGCTCTTTCGCTGCATTGAACAATCTTATCTGTCTTGTTATTCTACGTATGACATTACCCATCATATCTCGCTCTCCTTCTCAACTTCGGGAAGGGACGCTGGCATCCAAACCTGAGGCTCATAAGACCATGTTTCTTCATAACCGAAAGATTTAACGGCATGATCTGTCCATGCGCCCTTGTATTCAGGACAATCATTCTCGTCATCCCAACCTGAATGAAATTCATGGTCCCAATAAACTGACCTGACACAAAACTCGCCCTTCATTCCAACTGTGCCGTCAGAAACAAAGCCTATAAGAATCCTGCCGGGTGCATTCTTGATTTCATCGGTAATTTCAGAAACATCTCTCCACCTTGGCAACGCCTCCACGAGGCGGGAGAGGGCGGTGTGGGCAGCATCCAGTTCTCTATCGGTGCATTGAATACCAATAACTGATTTAACTAATTCTATATCTTGATTAATTGCCATATGTAAAAATCCTTTTGAACATGGATTTAATCCTATCAAACACAGAAACTTTATCATTAACCAGCCACGGGCGGCGCGGAGCCTGACTAACCAAGAATGTTAATTCGTTAAGAGCGCGGTTATATTCACGCTGGGCGACTGACAAATCGGCAATGTATTTATCACCTTGAGAAACTCTGCGCTCGATATCCCGTTTCGGCGAGCCAATCGGATAACTGTAATCAATATCCGGCCACAGACCGCATCGGCAACAAATATCAAAGCCTTTAGCGTTAGGAAACTCGCAGTAATAACATTTTTCCGTTTCCATTATTCTCCCCTCTCCCCTTTGAGTATGGCAAGGCACTGGTCTATGGCGGCGTTGAATTGCCACACCTCATTATAGAAATCGGCGTCTCTTTGAAAATGTTCACTCAATATATTCGGCATTGGTGGAAGTTTACGCTTTAGGGCGGTCATCCGCTTCACCATCGCATTATCGGGCTTTTCGGTTAGGGGGCGCAGTTTATCGGAAATAGTCTTTAATCTCTGCGCCATACTCCCCATTCTTTCATTCTGCTTTTTGATCTGATGCAAAACAGAAGCAGGAACTTTAACATTCCAATCTTCCTGATATTCGGATACCAGTTCGGCACGGCTTGCTAATCGTGCGGCCTCCTTCACAACGCCGGAAACACATTCTGAAATGGTAGCCTCTCCCTTATCAGCGGCGGGTTGAGCAAGCGTTAAATGCTTCTCGATCTCGGTAGCAAACCAGTACCGCTCATCCGTCTGGATTGGGTCAGGGCTTAATCGCAAAAGCTTTACGATATGCGCTAGGCTTCTGGTGTCTGGCATATCCATCTCATTGTCCATCGGGCTTGCTTTCGGTTGCTTTGCGATAATTGTCTATAGCTTTATCAAGATCGCCCCACATATCCGGGCGCAATCCATGTTCCTTAATCCTACCAAGCATTACACACAACTCATCCGCAAGGGATTTGGGAACGTATGCAATGTCATCTGGGTTAATTTTATTTCCCTCATACCAAACATCACCGCCATAAGCAGAATCTTTCATTGCCCAGATTAAATTAGGCATTTCTCTACTCATGACTCGGCTCCGTCCTTGGCAAGCGAGCGGGGACTCCAATCGCCGATACGATCTTTAAAGCAATATTTACGCAGCTGATCGACCTGTAAACCAGATAGATAAATCGGATGCATAACCTGATAATAATTTACACTTGTTGGATAAGGTAAAGCCTTAAGGACGCTATCTTTTAACATTGCTTCACGGATATCAATTTCTTTGTCCATCATTCAACTCCAGTCTTTTTAATTTTGCTTTCTCGACAGGGGACTTTGGGTTCAAAATATCGGGATGGTGACCTATATAGAATGCCAAACTCGCCATTTCAGACTTGGCGTCTATTGCATCAGAATTACAAACCAGAGAACATAGCCTTTTGATTTCTTCTAAAGTTTCTTTATCAATTGTCATTCGCCTTTGTCCTTTTCAATCGGGCGGGATGCGTATTCGGAACAAATCAGGTCGTATTCCTCCTCATCCTCAACGCTGCACCATTCATCGTCAACCGGGCATAGATAATCAATTCCACTGGCATTGCAGTAATCCGGCTTAATATTGTTATCAAACTGGAAACAATCGTAGTCTGCCAGAATATCCACCAATCTTTGACCTTCTTTTAAATCAGCGACCGGAACTATAAACGGTTTTCCCGGCACTTGCGGAATATGCCAAACCCTTAATTCTAGTTTATTCACTTCCCACCCTCCCCCGGTTGTAATTTACCCTCGGTCGATTGGATAAAATCTACAACGACCCAATAAAATCTAGTTTGCGGCAAAAACAGGATTAATAACGCAGCAATTAACCATAATGAAATCTTTATTGAAAACTTACCATTTTGAAATTCAAACATTTTGTTTATCCTTTGGTTGTAATTTACCATTATGCAACCTGTCCATGGCTTCTTCAAAGGCTTCACGCAGTGGACACCCGCCATTATAGAACCTTAGGGCAATTTCTATGCTTCCATCAGAATTAAGACTTGCTTGTGTTAGATAACCGTCATCTTCAATGTCTTTTGTGCCTGAATAATCATAAAGCTCACCATTATACGACAAATAGGTTTTGTAATGCTTATCGGTTAATTTCTCTAAAAATGTATCGCCATAAGATTTCTCATCCCCAAGCATACGCTCACACATCTGCTCGACTGTTTCATTTTCTTTGGGTTGAACCTTGACTACCTTGCCGACCCAGAATTCCATTTCAGACATAAAAAAACTCCATAAAAGTTAGCTCGCCTTCGGGGACAAACTAACGTCTATAGAGTTTCAACTGCCCGAACAGTCAAGAACTACAATACACCATTCCCTCACCGGGTCAAGCGGGAAATGAGAAAAAAGTTACAGGGTGAGGTGCGGCCTACTTTCGTAGCTGTTGCCCTTGAAGGTTTTTAAACCAAACCGCAGTTCTTTCGGCAACCCTGATAACTTCCTTGTGCCAGATGTTCACCCCGATCAGGTTTTCCGTACTGGCATTCCTATCCTGCCTTATTTGTTGGGGAGGTGTCAACTAGGCAATATTCCGCTTTCCGCAAGACCCGATATACTTGATATCAATGCGGTTCGGTCAGGTCGTATTACGTTAGTAAATCCTACAAGATGACATTTTATCGAGTGCCGCTCGCCGATACCCACTATACCAGCCATGGGGAGCAATTACATCGTACAGGTCTTGTATTCTGTTCTTCGGGCAAACCCTACCCTAGAACGCCCCGGAAATTCCCTTTCGGGATAAAGAAGGCTACCAACAACTAGATTTTTGGCTTTACACCATACGGAACCTAGAAAACGCTGAGAAGCTATCGGGGAAATTAGTTGACCTTATCGGTCGGATGCACTATATATAGTGTCAAGGTACTAAATTCATCCCTCGAAGAAAGCTTCCGGCGCTTCGGGGGATTTCTTTATCTTAATGATAAATTTGTTTTGGTCAAGAAAAATTACGGCATCTTCTGAAAGAAGTTTCCAGAGTTTGATTCTATCTCTTTAGATATATCTAATATAATTCGGTAAACTTTTCGACCTTCCTCAACAGAAATGATATTTGCTGTATGGTAATCGTATTTTGAGCCAAGTCGCTCTTTTATAATATTGTACAGGAATGTCCTTTTACGCTTAGCGTTGTCCCTGTTCTTCCACATAGGGTCTAATAGAGCATGAATATGCTTACGTGCATTCTTTATGGCTGGCGTGGGTATGATACCTAACGGTCTAGTTCTGTCTTTTGTTTTCCAATGGCAACCAACAAAATTATCGCATCGGTCACATATCCAAAACGGAAGTTTATATAAATCTTCCCTATGCGGGTAAATTTCCTTACCATCCGTCAATCTGGCCTTGACCTTAAAACCACAATCGCAGCACCAAATTTCTCTTACTTGCATTTTTGACAAGGCTCTATAACTATTTCATTAACAGCCTTATCTACAGGCATAATAAGCTTACCTTTGAGTTCTGAGTTACACACAGAACACACGGCCCTCGCAGGGATAGAAATATTTATATGAGCCATTATTTCATCCTCAATTCTAAATTTCCAAATATCTTGTTCAACTCAATTAAATAACGGTCTTTTACCCACTGGTAAGCTGATTTAGTAACCGTTAAATAGTTTTCATGCTGATATCCGTATTCAGGATCATATCTCGCATCCTTAAACCATGTATTAACAACCGCTACCCCGTAAACCTTTGCTATCTTATGTTTCCATTCAGGCCAGTCTTGTGTGTCAATCGGTAGAGCGGCAGTCTCTAATGCTGCCTGACCATCGTTCCATCTCTTTTGATTGAGCCAACTTGAGGCGTGGGCAAAGGCCGCAAACTCTTCTTTATTCAGGCAATAATACCGCAGACCCTTCATTATAGTTTCGTGGTCTGTTTCCTTTAGGGCTTTAATATAAGCACGTTCGGCGGGTTCTTTTGCCACCTTAAGCGGATAGGCTGTCCAGAACTCCAAGAAAGTTGTTGGTTTGATTCTCTTAGGCTTGGCGGTGGGATTGCGGACAATATGGAGCGCGTTCTCGTAATATAGCTTACGGTCTTCTGGCGAAGTTTCTTTATTCGCCATTAATACAACTAGGTCATATACGCGCTGTTGGTCGTTCATTCCTAAAATCTAGTACAAAATAAAATGTACCGCAAGTGAAATTTAATCCTTGACGTGAATTAAATAAAATCCTAGGTTGGTCTGGCTAATCCAGATTCGAAACGAAAAGGAATAGCAATTTAAACAGGAGATATAATGAACAACTTAGCAAAAATGCTGGCAGCATACAGACAAAAGAATGATATGAGCCAGCGCGAACTTGGTAAGTCTATAGGGCTTCCACACTCGACAATGTGCCGAGTTGAGCAAGGCAAAGATTTTGACCTAAACACTTTTGCCAAACTTTTAGCATGGATGATAAAATGACAGACATAACAGCAAGACTAAGCCTTTATGACCTGAATAGGCTTTTCATCAGAGTTACCCGCAAGAAATGGGCTCAGGGTGATTGGTCAATTCGTAAATACAACAAAATGCAAGATAGAATTGTTAAGGCCATAAAGGAAAAATCATGACAATTGAAAAAGTAATCCAAGCAATGGAAGCTGTTCAAGCCCTCCATGATAGCCACGGTATTCAAGTTAAGGGGGGTAAGAAATACTCCCAAGTATCTCACCGCGTCGAAACATTTAGAAAAACATTCGGTTACGAATATGGTATGGAAACTGAAATTAAGGAATTTGCTGGCGGGTTTCTTTGTAAATGCCGGATTTCCTCTAAAGAGGGACAAGTAATTGCTTCTGGTCTAGCTTTTGGTAAGGGGATTGGTAATGAAAAGGCTCTTGAGAAAATTGAAACTACAGCTGTAGGGAGAGCGCTAGCTAATGCAGGTCTTGGCGGCGGCGAATACGCCTCACTGAATGAGATGGAAACATTTGAGGAACGTTATGAACCACCTAAAGCCGAAAGCAATGGCAAGGGAACTATGGGCAGATTAGCCGATGACCCCACCATTAAAGCAGATATGGCTTTGCTGGGCTATGACGCAGATAAAGTCTATAAAGATGCAAACGCTGAATTAGACCATGCTCAAGATTCAGAAGATCTTGCTAAATGGTCCTCTAAATGGAGTGACCAGCTTAAGGGACTACCCAAAGACAAACGGGATAGCCTAAGAGAAGACTATAAACGAATTAAAACATACTTGGAGACAAAATAATGGCCTATGAAAAAAGAAACGGAGATATTTCTATATTTCCAAACGACAAAGCAACAGGAAAGCAACCTACTCATAGGGGGGAATTTCTTCTCGATGGCGTGACTTATGAAATCGCGCTATGGGAGAAAGAAAGCGCAAGAGGAAAGTTTCTAGCTGGCAGCGGTAAGGTTAAGGACGGTAAATATGAGAAGAAAGAAAAGCCAGTTGCAGACAATAGCCGAAACCTGAATGACGGATTTGACTCGGAAATACCATTTTAGTGTATAAATACCTTTCTATATATGGTATAAATATTCATGAAAACTTGCACAAAATGTCTTATCCAAAAGTCGATTACGGATTTTTATCCGCTAGTCCATATGAAGGATGGGCATTTTTCTGCCTGCAAAGAATGTGTGAAAGCAAGGGTAAAGAAGCGTAGAGAAGAAAACATTGAATATGTAAGGGAATATGATAGGCGGCGTGGCGCTCTAGAGCATAGAAAAGAAAACAATCGAAAGGTTGCAGCTTTAAGAAAGCTAAATCCAGATAATGCAGAAAAAGACCGGGTAAGAACTTTAAAATGGAAAGAAAATAACCAAAAGAAAAGAGCTTGCCACGTTTTAGTTGGTCATGCGATCCGCTCCGGAAAGCTTATACAAAAAGACTGCGAAAAATGTGGGGAGAAAAAAGAGAAATATAAAATACATGCTCACCACGAGGACTATGACTATCCGTTAGATGTTGTTTGGTTGTGTAGAAAATGTCATGGCGCTAGGCACAAAGAAATAAACGAGGAAAAAAGAAAAAATGAAGCCCTGCAAAACCTGTCACACCGATAAGAAGTTAAACGACTATTACGATGGTACGGGGAAATTCGGCAAAATGGGTGATTGTATTGACTGCTATAAGTTTAAAGTAAATGCCAGACATAAGAAAAACCGAAATGCTTCTGCCAAAGACTAAATACATCCGAGATAAACGACATCTGAAATTCATCAGCACATTGCCTTGTGTGGTAACGGGATCGAATGAAGTTCAGGCTTCACATATCCGCTCTGGTATGGGTGGCATGGGCTTAAAAAGTGGTGACAACTGCGTTCTGCCCCTGAATTGGGAAGTTCATCAGCGCCAACACGCTATGGGATCAGAAGCGGCGTTTTGGGCAAAGTATGGCGGTATTGAGAAAGCTAAAGAGTTAGCTAATGCTCTATGGCTTCGTACTGGTCAGCGCGAAGAATGTTTAAAACTTATAACAAGGTTCCGCCGTGGCTTCATTCATTCTTAAATCACCTGACGTTTTAAAGAACTGCATGATAGCCATTAGTAATTCTATGGGTCTTGTGGTGACAATCTCAAAGCCGACCAGAAGCAACACACAGAATGCTTACTACTGGAACATCCTAGAGATTATCAGCAAGGATCAGGGTGACGATAAGGAGTCGCTTCATGACCAGCTAAAATGGTCAGTATTCGGCCCGGTCTACAAGGAATACAAAAACGAAACAATCGCCACGGTGAGAAGTTCTAGAGATTTGAGTAAGGAGGATTTCGGCAAACTTATAGAAGCTGCCATGACATTAGCTGCGTACCTGAATATTAAAATTCCAGCCAAGAGTTATTATGAAGGATAACTGATATGTTTATGCTTAAATCGACTCACAACAAGTACGTAAGAGAATTAGATTTTGCTCACGAGAGGCGCAGAATGGATCTGCTAATCGCTAAAGTTGACATCACTAATGTTATGAGGGAAAACAGGTTGCTACACAGCCAGATAGATAATCTAGAAAAGCAACTCAAAGAAGCCAAGCGCAGAGATAATAAAGGACGATTCGTAACCCATAAGGACGTCATGGATGACTTTTTGACTAGATCATGACCAGCACAATATATAATATTACCCCCTGCCCAGCGCCCCGAATGACTAAAAGCGACAAGTGGAAGCAACGGCCCAGAGTTATGCGTTATTTTGCATTCAGAGACCATGTAAAGGTTTTACGAATACATATACCAGAATACTGCCTAATTCGTTTTTGGGTTCCTATGCCAGCCTCTTGGAGCGCAAAGAAGAAAGCTCTTCATGTTGGTAAGCCTCACTTAGTCAAGCCTGATGTGGATAACTTATCTAAAGCATTATTCGATAGCGTATATCAATCAGACGCACATATTTGGAAACTCAACGCAGAAAAGGTTTGGAGCTATGAAGGAGCAATCGAAATTGAATATTAAATGGGATAACGTTAAACCCTTGAAGAAAAAAGAGATCGACCGCTTAGCTGTTACGCTAAGCAAAATTGTATCCTTGGATAAGATCAAGAAATAATCCCCGGTAGTCGTGTAACGGTGGAGATAGCTTAAATACCCTCTTTATCAGGTAAATATTTCACTTGTGAACGAAGTAAAACCCTAAAGCGAGAAACACAATATTCTAAATCTGCCAATTCGTGTGGATGGAACGAGTATAAAATTTCTTCATCGTTGTATTTCAATTTTACCCATTGCGGGCTTCCATCTGTATATGCTTGTAAAGCAAACCTGCCTCCAGTTATTTCTACTCTCACTTATCCCACTCCATATAAATAGCATCAATCAAATTATCATTCGCAGCCATTGGCCTAATCAACCTCACAACCGGAGGCGTGAATAACTTGGCTAGGCGGGACATTGAGGATTCTATCATGCGAACACCATTATTAAAACGCCCGTTAATATTAAATAAATGAAAGCGGCGATTAGTGGCGCACCAGTATATTCAAACCAATCAATTGATTTTATCACTAATGCCGCGATACCACCCATCCAAAGAACAGTTATTATAATAGTCATGCCAAGTTCATTGCCGGAAATATCAGAGGTTTCGCAAAACTTTTTACCTTCTTGAACAATGCACTCGATTGTTCTTGTGGTTTGTACTGGTATAATCATAGTTGTCATCTATTCCTCCACTATCGGCACGTCTTTCCAAACGTGTCCGCTGAATTGTTGTAATACGTAAGATTTGTTATCCGCTGGGTTGCGCATGATTAAGCCCTCATGGGCTGGGAGAACAGTAACTTTCCATCTCAAGTCACCTTTTTGTGGTGCGTGTTCGGTCATTTCAACCACCAGTTCATAGCCAGCAATAAAAAGTTTATGATTGTAAAGGCCATGTTCATGGCAATTCTTTCCTCAATCCAATTAAGGTGACTTGGCAGCCTCATTAGGTCGTAGCTTTCAAACAGTTTCATTTCTTCGCCTTTCTATTCATTAAGACAAATCTAATATGAGAAGATAAAGACCTGTCGGCGGACTTGGCCTCTAGCTCTAGTTTCTTCTTTTCTGCCTTATTATATCGCGTTGTAGGCAAAACCGCGTCTAGTTTAATTTCATCCATTTATTAATCTCCTATTATGGTCAATTTAACTTGTAAATATTTTATTGTCAACATGTAATTTATTTGTTGACACTCGTTTTACCCTGTGGCACTGTAAATTCATAGGAGCAACAAACCATGCCACGTAGATTTGACGACCTGATATTAGAGAGCAACGAAAAATACCAAATAACCATTACGCTCAATGAGAATAATGAGCTTGCATCGGTTGCTTATGAAGATGACGATATAAGCATGTTTGATGATTGCGGTCAGACTACATGGGGCGGTGGCGGCAAGGTAACTCCAGACAACACATGGAATAACGATTACTTGGTTGATGGTCGCCGGGCTGGTGACATCGTTGATGAACTACTGAAGATGGAGAATATTAATGGATAAATCAGGAAGCGCTTTTCCGATAAAGGAAAGAATGCCTTACTCACAAATGAGTGGAGGAAGTTGTGTTCAATACTGTTATAAGGCCGGTGAACCGGGATTAACCAAGCGTGAATATTTTGCAGCGGCTGCTCTACAGGGGATTTTGGCTAAAGATGGATGGTACCCCGGTGTCGCCGACGAAGTTTATGCTATCGCAGATGCAATGATAGCCGCAGGAGAAAACAATGACTGACTTCGACCTAACCGACTGGATAACCCGTAGAGGAATGATGAGATGAAAATAAGATCGTGGAAACCGCCAGAGGAAAATCACTTAGGGTCGTACGAAATATTTCATCAGGATGGCGAATATATTGCCACGGCTTTAAATAAAACTGATGCTGATCTGATAGCGGCTGCACCTGATTTGCTTGAGGCACTAAAGAATCTTCATGCTTTTAACAGCGTTAAAAACTTAACGCGAGCTTATGAAGTTATCGCCAAAGCCGAAGGTAAATCATGACCCATTTCAAACAACACAAAGACACCGTGATATTCGGCATCGTGGTTATCGTCGCATTAGTGGCTTCTATCCGTTTGGTTTTAACTCTGGTTTGGGAATGGGTGAATTGATGGAAAAGATAATTGAATTTATTATAAGGTTTTTCTTATCAGGTATTCTAATATTGACAGCTGTGGGAATTTTCGCATTTCTTCAAATGGTTGTTGAGAAGGCTTGGGGCAAAAAGGCGAATTATATATTTACTGTAATAGTTTTTCTGAGTGTATTGGCTTATTCAGTTATAGGAGACATGAAATGAAAACAACAATCACAATCGCCCTCGTTGCATCGGTGTTATCAGGTGTGATGGGTTGGTATACCAGAGAGTATATCATGTACAAACACTATTACGAAACAACACAGAACGCGGCGATTAGGCCGATACCACAATAGTTGAAGGGATTAAGTGATGAAAATAGTAACAGATTATTGGATGAAACCTATTCCGGTTAGAGACTTTGACTGGTCTGCAACTGTAGATAATTATGAAGCCGGAGACCCTATTGGATATGGGGAGACAGAATCAAAAGCAAAAGCAGATTTAATGTCAATGATTGTGACCCCGATAGAAACGATGGAGGAGAGATAGATGAGTGATTTTATTAAGAAGCCCTGCGCTCAATGCCCGTATAGAAAAGATGTAAAGCCTTTTCTCACTCCAGAAAGAGGCGAGGACTTAGCTTATGCCGCTCAAAATCCTTACAATAATTTTTACTGCCATAAAACATTGGAAGATTCAGACGATGATGACGGTGGTCTTGAAATTAGCAACGGTTCAAAAGTTTGCGCTGGATTTTTGACTTTGCAGCATAACGAGAATGGGAAAACATTTTATGATTCTGAAGGTTTCCAACCTAGTGAAAATGTTTATTCAGATGCTTATGAGATGTCAGATGCATATGCAGGAGATGAAGCATGACCCCGCTCAAAGATTTACTCGCGCTGGCGGAGGCCGCTCTTGACTCTTCAATTGGCGGGTTGGAATATACCTCCCGTAATCATTCATTCCGCGCCGCCGCAAATCCCGCGCAGATCATCGCCATGTGCAAGGCATTGGATTTGGCAAGGGAGGCTTTGGAGTTTTATGCAGGAAATTCAAAAGGCCCATACGTACAGCAAAGCCCATCAGAAGTTTGGTATGGAAATGATAGCGGGAATAAAGCTAGATCAACCATCGCCGCTATAAATGCGATTGGTGGCGAGTGATGCCTTATCCTCAATACAAAGGTCCAAATAAACCAGACAAAGGACATGAAAGCGGAAGTTGCAACCGCACACATTGTCAGGACAGTCCGGCAAGGTGGTGGAACCACGGAAGCCGTTCATGGTATTGCGACAATTGCCGCAAAGAGATTGAATTTGATGAAGTCAATTATCGTGACTGGCTTTTGAATTTCCGTCCAAAACACGGACACCCAATGTTTGAAACACGCGAAATGATGAACAAGAGAGGCGAAACCGAATGACCCATTTGACCAGAGAGCGCGTGAAGGCAGCAATTGATGAACTGCCAGAAAAATATCAAGGCAATGCGTCTTGGTATTTAGACCGCAATAACGAAACAATCCGCCAAGCCCTATCAGAGCGCGGCAAGCTTTTGGAGTGCATACGGGATTTGGCGCAGGAAATTAAATGGCTTTCAGAGACATCCATATTCCCTGAAAAACACGCTGACGCCATCGCCCTCGCGCGGGAAAGCGGGGAAAAATGACCGAAGAATTTGACGATTACGACGACGATGAGCCGGGATATTGCCATAGATGCAGCAACACCAGATGGGTTACTTGTCACTGCGGCGGCGATCTTTGCTTCTGTGAAAACCACGGTGCCGCGCCATGCCCTTTATGTAACCCATGCGGAGATTGAAATGACACAAGACAAGCCTGATGCCGTGATGCCGGATAAATTCCTAACGCCGTTCTGCGGAAGATGTGACGAACATTTGGTAAATTGTATTTGCCCGAAGAAAAAATCAACACCAAAATATGAAAGCCCTATCCCGCCGCAAGCCGATCAAAGCGCGTTGGAAGAATTTGACTGGCTCTGTAAAAATGGAAGCTGGCCCAACGGATCAGCCGAACGAATGGCTCAGGCTGATAAGATTATAACTGCCGCCCTTGCCGTTGCGCCTGTCGATGTTGAGACTTTGAAACGGGAAATCGTTGAAATCCTGAAAACCGAACATTGTATGATTGAAGAATATCAGGCCGAGAAAATTGCTGACTACCTTGCCAAGCGCAGACTAATCACCTCGCAGAGTGCGGAGGTGAGCGGGGATGCAGAAGAGTGTTCAGGGTATAGCGAAGAATATGTGCCAGATGTCGATGCTTATTATTTAAACAAGCATTACAGTAATGGATGGAGACTATTTGCACTATCTCCTCACACACATAAGAAAATTCAGACGGCATTATCAGCCCCGGCGGTTTCGGATGAGGAACGGGCGGCGGCTAAGATATGCTTTGAAGAAATTATAAATGATTTACCGTCACCGACCAAGCATTACGCAAATATTGAAACAATCCGCAAATTATTAGAGGCGAAATAATGAACTTAAACATAATCCTATTATTCATTGGAATAAGCCTGATTATAGCTTGCTTGCCATCGTGTGAGCAACACCATGCGGGAACCTACATTCCTGAAGGAAATGGCAGCTTTATGGAGGAAGAATACGAATGAGCGATAAAGTAGAATTTACACAATGCGAGCCCTTAAATAAAGAAGGTTATTTGTTTTATACCCCGCCTGAGAAATCGGCCTATACGTGGGAAATAATGAATTTCGGGTACAACCCTCTAAAGAAAGACGAGCCAAACTGGTTCCGCCGCAAGATGATGGAATTGTTCTTTGGTGGCAAGTGGGTGAAGAAATGATCCCCTATACAGAAGCAGAAGACAACCTGATTAAGCTACTACGCTCCCAAGGCGTTCCGGCAGTGGAAATTGCCCAAAGGCTCAACGTACAATTCCACAACAGGAGAACCAAGCTAAGCGTTCTCGGTCGCGCCAGAAGAATAGGATGTGCGCCTATAACCAGAGATGAACAGGGGTTGAACGGCAAAATACAAACCCGATACCACAATGACGGGAATTACACGAAACCAGTGGCGATCCCGGTTAATACGGGCGAGGGTATTAGTATATTATCTCTTACTGAAAATACCTGTAGATACATCACGGATGACGAGAAGAGGTTATATTGCGGCTGCAAAATATACAGGCCGGATAATATTAAAACCCGCCAGAGCTATTGCAAGAAGCACAGAGAAGCTTGCTTTCAGAAAAATAGTGGGGTAAAATTGCATTCTGTTTGAGTACATTTTCTGTTCCCCCAGAAATCCCAGTCATTGAATCAACGGTTAGTGAGATTTCCGGGTAGTTTGGTGACTGGGAACCTTTCTTGCGATATTGTGTTGCTCGGCACAATATCGTTGGACAGGATAAAAAGCATTATTATAGTAATGCGGTTCGGGTTCGATTCCCGACTCGACGATTTATTCGGCTATAACCGGGTTAATCATAATTGAGATTTTAGGAAACCAAATCCTGTCCAACCTTTCTTTATGTAACCAGTTAGCATTCCCCTGCCAGGCTGGTTACTTATGGACAGGCAGACGGACAAGGCTTTGGCATGTAAGCCGGTAGATTGTGAAAAATGAGAGGTACGCCTCTAAGCATTTGAAAGCGATAAATCGTGGGTAGCGAGTGGTCTAGCCCTGTCTAACTTATAAATACGGAATTACAAAAGCCAATCCCAAGGCCATTCCAAATATCAATTCACCAATGATCCATCCCTCAGGCCATAGCTTCAATCCCATGCGATAATAAAACGGCATGGGCGCTGATAAGGGTATGAACCAAATATTAGCCCCTCCGGTTAATCCTGTGGCAAAGGTTAGGCAAGCACCGAGAAACATTCCACGTTGCACGGCAAGTTTCCAATCGGGTCCGGCGGGATCGTTCATTTTCGGTCGATTTGCCAATCCCCATGAGATTCCAAAGATGGGATTCACGAATGTGGCGAGGATTAAACCGGAGAAATAGGAACCTTCAATAATGGCATACTTGCCTGTCATTCCCCCCTTAACCAGCATTGCAAAGCCGAATAGGAATATCCAGCCTGCTATTGCGAGCATTGGTCACTATGCGTTTGATTGTGAGCTAGGATTTGCGTCAATGTCTCAGGCGTATCTAAACGGCTTGCGTAGATATATGAATCCCACGTACACCCGTTATCCAGAAATACGTCTTTAATCGGCGCGCAACCAGCCGCCAGCATCAAGTTCGCCAATAACAGCGGCAGGAGCCAGTGTCCTGGCTTTCTTGATATTAACATCTTTAGACTTTTGTGCATTACTGATGATCTGTTTTTGCGCTTCAAGCCGCTCATTCTCTTTAAGCTGCCACTCAGCGTTAACAATTGCACGTTCATCCTTACGTATGGCTTCATTGTGCTTCTTCACCATCGTGTAGACGATCACAACAGATATCAGTGCAGTCACAGAGATAGCCGCAAGCTTCCAATATTTTAATAAAAATGTTAGCCACATTACTCGCCCTCAAGGTTAAGAAGCATTTGTTTCATCTTTTCCAGCTTCCATAAAGATTGTGCTGGATCGGCAATGTTTGACGCATAATAAGGCTCTCCGTCTTTAGTGGTGCCGCATATAACAATATCTGTTAATCCTTCAGACATGGCGGCATGAAGAACCCTAGAAACCGGAATATCTAAGCAAGTCATCCCGCCAAGTATTTCTACGTTGGTTTTGTTATCGTTCATTACACCAACGCTAAAAGCTTGATAACGATAAACACAACTCCGAAAACAATTACAGCAACAGATGCAATGCGCTTGAATGGGTTTTCAGGAAGAAATTGTATCGCATACCAAAGGATACCGCAGACCAAACAGATGATTAGGACAGATACTAATAGGGCTTCCATTACGTTGACTTTCTCAGGCTGAAGTTTAATAGCGGTAGTTTCGATATCATTATACGCCCTGTTGGGGAGTATTTGCACTCAAAAAGATTTGGAAGGTTTAGGCTTTTCGGATCATAGAAATAACTCTTTTGGCACGTGCTGGGGTCTGTTTGAACCATTTGCTTTGCTCCATATTTGATCTAGCTTTATCGTATTCTCCTGCCTTGATGAAGGCAAGCGAGTTTTTGAAGCCCAGTAGCCCGTCAATTCCCATCTGGAACGCCATATTGACCAAGCCCCTTTGAACGGTCTCGGGCTGGTCTGTAATCCACGGAATAGCCTTTTTGACCTGTTCCCATGCCTTGGCAACGTCATTCGAAAGAAGGTAGTCAGCCTCATCTTCTGTAAGTCCGCCTCCTTTTCGTTTGTCGATCAACCGTCCATAACCGATAGTCGAATAACCCAGTGAATCTTTGTATTCGTGAGGCACGAAGCCTTCATCGCCTTTTAGTTCTCGGATAAGCTGGGATGTTATCATAAAAGCACTTTCAAAAAGAGATAAACTAACGCCGCAGAGCATATGCCCCAAATGGTTAACAAACGATTAGCATGAGTAAGAGAAAGTGACAATGTGTCAAAGAATTTCATCAGTCCCATAATACCGAATACACGGCCTATCAAGCTTATTTTGTATTGCTCGCCCCTTGTAATGATGTCGAGGTCTTTATCTCCCAAAAGGTAAGATGTGCTTTGGAACAGTGCCCACATACATATGAATGTAATGCCCACAACAAAAGACCTTAATTGACGCTCTTTTGGGTCGTTTTCATCGTAATCGTGGTTCTTCTGTATTAGGAAAGCGAAATATAAGCAAACAGCCGATAGTAAGATCATTGCAAAGCAAAGAGCGGAAATAAAATCGTACATTATTTTTTACCTCGTTTTTCGGCTAGCACGATGTAAGCGCCTATGATCTCTCCGGCAGTTGTAGCCATAACCTTATGATGTTCCTTGCGGTTTTCGGATAATGCGTTGAGACTTTTACGAAGCATAGAGTCGGCCTCGTTCTGCTTTATTTCTTTGTCAAAATGATCTTTCTTCTTCCACCAACTCATTTGATTTCTCTTATCATTTGGCGGACTTCCGATATAATCTTGTCCTGTGAAGTAACTATAGCGGTAGCGAAAACTTGCGGGATCTCTTTTTGCCATTCGTTTGATGCCTCGATATGCTTGTTGGCGATATTAGCGATATCCGCTGCTTGTTTGGTCAAGATAAGTTTATCATCCTGAAGTTTATCGTTCTTATCTTCAAGCGACTTATTCCTTGAATAAAGCACGTAAATAACCGCCCCCATAATGGCAAATACAGGTCCAAGTTTCCACAGATCTCCCCAAACAGAAGTAAGATCCATTATGCCAACCTATGAGAGGGAGAAAGGTTCATTTTCTATTTATAAAATCTATGGTTGCTGTTTGAACCTTGGAAATAACATCAAGCTTCTGAAGGATTTTCTTCAATCCATATCCCATTAAAGCGCCAAGACTTGACCACTCCAAGAAGATCATCCACTTGATGTTAATCCAATCCCACATTAGGCAGCTACTTGCAGTGGTTCATCAAGAGTTTCCTGACCGCCGTTAAAGGTAAACGTTGGGGTTCCTGCTACATTAATGGTCCTTAGACGCGCGTACCAGCCAGCAGGGACAATCCCTGACAGATTGCCTCCTCCTGCCTGATTAAGCGTCAATCCAACAACAAGTCCGCCTGACTGACCGCTTGGAATACGGGAGATAGTCTTCCAGTCTGAGGCGGTTGTCGAATTGGTCGCTGCCACCTCAAGGACTACAACTCCACTTGAATTGCCTGACAGGCTGATAGTTGTATCAATAGATACGCTATAACTTACTTCCGCATCGCGAAAAGTAGACAGTCTGAAACCATTTGCAGCTGCGGCTGTGGTTACAAATGATCTTGTTGGAGCGTTATCAAAGGATTTGGCAGCTGGTTTGGTTGTTAGGTCATAATAACTTCCCGCTGGAACGCTACCAATAGTACCATCTCCTCTTACCACTTGAGAGCTTGTTCCCGTAGGATTTTTGAAGAACGTTTCAATCATAGAAACATCAAGGTAGTATCTTTCTCCAAGGTGATAGATGACACCTCCTGAGTTAAGTGTGGTTAGAATACCATCCGAATAGTTATTATAAAAATAGTCATAAGCCATCTGCATAAACGGGAATGTTAATGTACCCGGATTATATGTTCCGATAGTGCATGTGCCTGAAGTCCATGTAGCAAGAGCTTTTAGTGAATTCAGAGCGGGCTCTACGGTAACAGTATATTGTGTTGTACTAATAACGTTTGGGTAGACTTTAATGTCTAAAGGGATGGTCATAGTGATTTCCTTTCTATGCGGCGGCGTAAACGGTTACAGTCCAGTTGGCACTTACCAAAGCGGTCGCCCCGCCGGTAGTTGCATTTTCGTAGTATAATACACCAGATGCTGAGAATCTGCCGCTAATATTTGTAGTGTCGGCCTTAAAACCTACACCAAACGCGCCCGTCCCAGCTCCCGCATACATCATACCACTGTGAACAGGTATAACTTGTCCCGCCGTATATCCGGCATCCGCCGTTACGCATACAAGCCATACAGACCATACTTTTGGAACTCTGCCCAATCCGTGTGCAACGGGAGTAATCGCTCCCGCTGCTGAAATGGCGATACCTGTTATTTCAATTTCTTTTGTAAGAACCGGTGAAGCGTACTGAGGTATGTTAATGACCCCTGTGCCTGTATTGAAGGTAGCGGCGCCCGAAGTTCCCGTTGTCGTAAGAGAGATGGGAATTTGATAATCAGTACCAGCTACAGCTGCCGTGAACGCGGACGTTCCATTACCCTTGACCAGTCCGGTTAAAGTAACAGCACCCGTGCCGCCCCTAGCAACAGAAAGCGTTCCTGTCGTTCCGGCAATGATTGGCAAACCAGTGGCATTCGTAAGCGTGGCTGAGGAAGGTGTTCCAAGGGCGGGTGTTACAAGCGTTGGTGAGGTGGCGAATACGGCTGACCCTGTCCCAGTTTCATCTGTTAGAGCTCCAGAAAGTTGGGCGGAAGTGAAAGATCCAAGTGATGTGGCGTTACCAACTGAGGTAACAGCGCCAGTTAGATTTGCGTTAGTTGTAACGGTTCCAGCGGTTAACCCTGCGGCGGTGCCGGTAATATTAGTCCCCACAAGCGCCGATGGTGTACCGAGAGCCGGTGTCACCAAGGTGGGAGAATTTGCGAAAACCGCAGCGCCTGTGCCGGTTTCGTCTGTCAGATATGCGGCTAATTGAGCCGAAGTTAAGGTGCCGGTTAGGGCGTTGGCGGGTGCAGAACCAGCGGAGCCAGTCGTATTGACATTTATGGTCGATGGCAGAGAAGCTGTAATAGTGTTGGCGGTATTTGTAATGGTAACTTGGCTTGCGGTTCCAACAATGGATTTAACTTCTTGAGCCGTTCCAGCATTATTCATGCCAAAAACTTGGTTAGCGCTACCGTTACCTAGGGAAGCAGTAGAAGGCGTGACATGAATTGTGCCGACAGTGGCACTAGAAACACCGACAATACCAACACGGTAGCGAAAGTTAGGGGCAAGCGGAGCGGTGGCGGTCAATCCACCAGCTACTGTTGACGAAAGATAAACTGTTTGTCCGGCGGTGAAGGCAGACGTGTCAATTCCATTTACATTACCAATACAGGTAACAAAACCTGTCGCACCATTGGCGATACTTTCTGTTGCCAGTCCACAACAAACCGTGGTGGCGCCAGCGTTAGATTGAGCGAGAGCAATAGTCGGCAGACCTCCAGACGCTCCATTTAGGTAAACCGCCGCGCCATTCGCTATTGTCGAGCCAGTATTATTAACAACCCTGATCCAATCTTCCTGTCCAATTTGTAAGGAAACGTTTGAATCTGAATTGTAGTAGGTCAAAGAGTCGGTAGTCGAATCGGCAAAAAGTTTATTAGCAGTATACCCCGGTGGAGTAATAGGTGTCAGACGGACCGTATTCGGCGTAATATCTCCGAGTGTCAATGTAATCGCCGGAGTAGTTGTCGCCGTTGCTACAGATCCTGAAACACCGTTTGCTGTGGTGACGGAAACCGATGTGACCGTTCCGGTTCCGGGGGCATATGCCGGAATATTTAACGTATTACCAATAAATGTAGCCGCGCCGGATGTGCCGGTTGTCGTGAGGGTAATAGGAGCCTGATAATCAGTTCCTGCAGTGGCGTTTGAAAGCGTACCTGAGGTGGATTTTACTAATCCGTTTGTTAGGGACGAAGCTGTGATGCTTCCGGTGGAGGCGATTCTAAGGCGTTCTGTATTATTCGTTCCTAGTACTACGTCTGCGGCATTTACTGTACCGACAGCAAGCACTCGGTTGCTTGGCCCATTACTGAAAAGAGTGCTTAAAGTAGAGCGCACCATGCCAAATAAGCTGCTGGTATTACCTGTTCCGGGCATATTGAATGCGATGTAATTAGAGGCTGTATCACTAATTCCAAAACGGAATTCAGCAGCATTACCTGTGCTGGTATTACGCATTTCAACGCCAGTTGAGTTATTAACTGCGTTAGAAATTAACGCAGCAGGTGTAGTAATACCAGCACTTGGAGATGAAATTAAGCCGCCAACATCAAGGGGGGCCAGAGGAGCCGCTGTTCCAAAACCTACGGGTCCCATAAACGTATTTAAATCTGTCGCACCGGCCTGATAAAATCCCCAACGGTTTGTGCCGCCGACCATATCATCGACATAAAAACCATAACGATTTGTGAGGCCTGTAACCGCACCGCCCCTTGCCCTAAACCCGTGAAAATTAGTCATGGTGTTTGTGGCCCCGAGAACGGGGGTTTCAGCATTATACACATGAGCGGTAACGGTATTATTCGTTCCGGAGGCGGACGATATAGCGCCTGTTAAAGCGCTCATCTCGGTTACGGAGAAGTTACTTAAGTTACCGGCGGTGTATCTATTTCTACAGCTGCCACCGTTCGCGGCAGATGTTCCGTTAGATGTGGCTCCAGATCCCCAATATACGAACGCGTTAATACCGTTCGCAAGTGCGCTTGTCGAAGCTCCGTTGCACATGGAAACAACCGTCAGTGCACGCCGAGTGACCGTGCTTGTAACGCCTACACAAAGGTTATCCGTTCCGACAACGCCCGCACCGGTGTTAAAAAGGTTCTGTCCGACATAAGAAAGGGTTGTTAGTCCATCGTTACCGACCGAAAGGTTTCCTGCATTTCCTATTGTGCTGTCGGGAGTGTTTGTTTTGAAGCCTACGCGGTTGTTTGTAGCGTCCCTGAAAAGATTAGAGTTATCTTCTGTGAGGGTTCCAGATACGCCAGCGAAAGGTATACTACCCGTTGTAAATCCGCTAATACTTCCGCCTGTTAAAGTGGTGTAGGTAGCCTGTGCGTTTGGCCCTCCAGAAGTGATAACTTGACCTGATGTTCCTTGTGAACCGTTAAGAGCAACCGCACCAACAAGGTTAATTGCTGAGTTATTTGTTCCCCCTGTCTGGGCGTTGAGGGTCATTGCATAAGAGTTTGTAACCGCCCCTGTGCCTGAAACCACTGACGTTGATGGAACGTAAAGGCCATGAAAGTTGGTAACTGTGGCGTTGTTGCCAGCAGCTCCGGTGTTAAGGGCAAACCCTGCAAGGTTTGTTATAGTACTCGCTGTTACAAAAGCATGATTAGTCCCCGTAACGACAAAATCTGTCTGAAGAGCTAACGCTCCGGCAGCGTGTGTTCTAATACTGCTCCCGAGGTTAAAATGCGTATGAATAGCATTCGCACTTGCAGTCAATGCTGTGTCTGCAGCATTTGTGACAGAGTATCGAATTATGGAAGCTGTGTTTGTCGGGCCTATAAGGGTGAAGTTGGCTGATGTCGCATTGAAGGTTGCTCTAGTATTGCCATTGTTTCTAATAACTACGGAACCGCCAGAATCTGAATCCAAGAAGAGGGCTGATGTTCCTTTTGCTTTGATAATACCAAACTCATTTGTTCCTGAAGATGTAACTTGTAATAATGAGCCATTACCAACATCATTACTTTTGACATTCCATCCAGTAACTGATGAGCCAGTTGATGAATCAACTTGAAAAGCGGGATTGGTTTTTCCATTTTGTCCAACAGATAAAGCTTGTCCGTCCGATGAAGTAATGGTGAACTCTTTCATGGAATTGTCCCATGTCAGGCCAGCATCTCCTGAAAGAACTCCGCCCGTACCGGGGAATACAATTTGACCGGGAGTTAGCCCGGTAACCGTCAAGCTGGAAACGCTTGACATATACGCCTTAATTAAGGCTGCTGTAATCGATTTATCGACCGTATCAGCACCCTGACGCGTGATGAATAAATCACTATCCGCAACAGAACCGCCAGAAGCTAAAAGTCGTATCGTGGTATCTGGCATTAATCAGCAGTCACATATTTAAGGGTTATGGCATCGTCAAAATAATAGGCGAAAGTCTTGGCATCGTCATTGTAGTATTGCTGCGCTACCGGGTTGAAGTTAGAGGCAAGCCCGTAAGGATGGCACCTCCTCCTTCTGAATACAGGCATCTAGGCAAACTTTTTAAGCAAATTATTAGTTTCAAGAGTGATTCTATCCAGTTTGGCTTGTCTCTCTTCAATTACTTTATCCATTGAATCGAGAACCTTTTGCTTATCGGCAATCTGGGCAATCTTTTTGTCATACTCTTTAGAATCCCGTTTGGCTTCTTCAATAATCTGAACCGATTTTTTATTGGCATCAAAAACGATTTTTTCAGCATCGTCTTTCGCTTTTGCTTTAATCGTATCGGCCTGTGCTAAAGCAGCGACAACAGCGGATTTAGCTTCATCGGCAGATTTTTTCGCTTTATCTTCTTCCTTCTTGATCTCTTCTAGTCTTTTTTCAGATTCTCGAATAAGCTGACCTCTGCTTTCAAGGTTAGTCAGTTCATCAAGTGCCGAATTTACATCCTTCAAGTGATTTCTTTGCTTTTCAAGCTCTTTTCTCAGGTTTGCAAACATTAGATCATTCCCTTCGCTGCGATAGTAACTGTAATGGCTGTAGTTCCGTCCCCTGCCGTAACCTTTGGACAAATCAAAAGCGGGTTCTCAAGGATCTGCTCAATGGCCAAGGCCGTCTTTGTAATCGCGTTGGCTTGTGGATCTGTGAGAACAACCCAATTGCCTGAAACGCCCGGTTCTGTATTTAGGTCATTAGGATCATTAGAGCCGTAAATCGTAACTGATCCGCCTAGGCCGAACGTTCCAAAGATATGAACAGATTTATCTGAAAACATGGTGCTTTCATAAGGCTTCCCGGCATTACCATTGGTAAGCCCCGCCCATTGAAAGACAACCATTCTTTTGTCTACGCGTAAGTTTGTTGGTGATGCCGTGACTGCCATTTAATTTCTCCTAATTTCCACGTTTGAGCGGCGTTACTGTTACTTTTAAGCTTGTGTCTGGCGCTTCAGTATTTTTCGTTAGAAATTTACTTACTTCTTCAATGCGGCCCTTAAGGTCTTTTTGCGAAACATTTTTCAAAAAATTATACCCCTCTTTAGTAAATATTAATTCAGCAAATCTTTTTGATTCATTAGGATCATTAGACACAAGCTTAAACAAACTCGGGTTGACCTTAGAAGCAATTTTATTCACTAAGCCAGCGGCAGATGTGGGAACATCTCCCATATTGTTAAGTCCTGCCGCAACCAGATTTCCAGATGTCTGAGAACCTTCAGCAGAACGCGCAGATTGTACCATAACATCTAGGGTATCTGCCACCTTCAATAGCTCGTTATATCTTTTCTCGCCAGCCAGCGCTTTTAGATTGTTACGGGCTTTTTCTGTTCCTAAAATAGCTTGGCGGTAGGTTGTTTCGTTACCTCTTGTTTCCAAAGAGCGCTGTAAATATGCTCCAACCAAGGAGTCTTTAATCTGTTGAGGATTTTCAGCTCCTGTTGCATCAATCTTTGATATGAATTTTTTAATATAACCCGCATCTCTTTCCATTAGGTTAGATGAAACTTTGCTAAGGTTCCCATCCGCTAAAGTGGATATCTGCCCTAACGGGCTGTCTTTTAATGTTTTCAACGCTCCTGCATCTTCACTGTAAATGGCCCTAGCCGTTTTATACTGAGGATATGTTGATTCAATTGCATCATCAATTTTACGCATAGCAGATTTAATTGCTGTTCTTTCTGTTGCACTTATATTTCCCTCTGCCTGTTTTCTTAATGAAACTCGGGCAGCATGAAGGGCAACAGTCGAGTTATTTGGGGCTTGTTTTAAGGGGCCTATATCAAGCTGTAAGTCATTTTGTAATGTCTCCAGAACATCAACGTCTTTAGTCCATTCGGCTAGTGCTTGGCTTGCTTTGGGGCTTTTAAGAACTTCCGTAACATTTGCCTCTGGAATGAACTTATCCGCACCAATGCTTGCCTCATAATAAGGCTTAGCTCTTGTTCTTAGAACTTCCTGTTTCTGGTCAATAATACTTTTAGCAGCTTGACTTGCCGCCTGTCCGTACTCCTCTGCCGTTTTAATAGGTCCACCAGCCGCCGTTTCAATAAGTTTTCTATTTAACTTAGGAATTTGATTTGTGCGGATATCGCTTAAGGCTTCTTTTGCCACTTTAGAACCAGAAGCAGTTCCTTTTCCAATATTAAGCGAGTCGGCTCTAAATATATCAATATTATTAACAGCCGAAGGATTAGGGGTTAAGTTTTGAGAAGCAAAGGGGCGCATTTCAGTAACAGCTTGAGTAGGCGTCACTCCGGCATCTTTATAACGCTCCAAAAATAAAAGCTCGGCATCAGATAATGATTTCTGGCCCTCTGGAACACCAGCCCGAGCAATAGATCGACTAATATCTGCTGCTTTATCATCAACAAAGGTATTTACTCTTTGCCCTACATTAAATGCGGCAGAACCAGCACCATTGGCAAAGTTTCCTAAGGCAGAGCCTCCGCCAGAGCCGCCTCTAAATAGATTTATTGCAGAATCGGATATATTCCCCGCATTAGCAGCAATACCACCAGTAAGAGCGCCAAGCGCCCCGCCCGTGAGCGCATTAATTCCGCGATCTTCCAACCCTTGACCTTCTCCGGCACCGTATAAGGCTCCTGTTGACCCACCGAGGCCAATCCCTGCCAAAGTACGCCCTGCCGTCCCAAGATTTGCAATCCTAGCCGTAGTCTGAAGCCCTGCATTTGATAATCCCACTCCTAAACCAGTTGTTACGCCCCCGCTTATTTGAGAAAGAGCAGAAGTTATAGGGTTAATTTCCTGCTGTGCAGTCAAGTCCCTTGCTGATATTTGCCTAGCATCTTGTGATAAGTCACGAAAATTCTGTAATGCCCCTTTATTTTGGTAATCTGTAAACGGAGCCAATACAGCGGCAGTTCCATAATCAATTAACTCATCGGCAAAAGGTACCGCGCCTTGTAATCCTTGGTCGAGAATAGTCCTGCCTATTCCAGTATTTGCTTGAGAGGAATCAAACCCAGCCTGTTTATCAAACTCTTCTCGGGTTAATTTATCCGCATAAAATTTAGAATACAGCCCGTCAGCGAGTTGCTTGTCAGGTACATCTTTATATTGAGGATATTGTTCTCTAACTTGCTGTAAGATCATTTAAGTAATCCTAGCGGATCTTTAGATAATTCAGAACCTTCAGGAAGTTGATAGCCACGTGTTTTTAACGTAGCGTCAAAGGAACGATTCAGGAATTTCTGATAATCTGCAATCCCCGCCAAAGCAGACGATTTACGCCCAGCCGCTTGGTAAGGATTTTTCAAAGCATATGGAATGACATCATTTGGAACAACGGGCGTTTGCAATAATCCGCTTAAATATTCAATATCAGCAGCCTGAAGAGCACCAGCTTCATTTAGAACTCTGGTAATGCCGATGATTTCTTTCTGTTTTTGTTCAAGTTTATTAGCGTCGTTAGTCCCTTGAACCTCCAACCCGTATTCATTGACCAAGTCCTTATACTCAGCCAAGGCGGGTATAAGTTCTCTTTGTGCCTTAACAACATCCTTAACACTTTTAGCATCATCGGCTGTAGGAATAACCCCCGGCTGCAAATTTAATCCCGGGACTTGTACGGCTTGCAGCTCTTGCTGGCGCTTAAGCGCTAACTCGCTAGCCTTGTCTTGTCTAGATTGTATTGAATTGCCGTAGTTAACAAGTGCGCTATTACCTGTTAAAAGCCCTATTTTAGACAACATATCTGGGCTGGGACCAGATGGCACTGACATACCAGTAACGGGCGCGTCAAGTTGCGCCAAGCTAATAGGTTGAACACTCCCAAAATCGGGAGCTATATTTCCCGGAGTTGACATGCCCCCTAGTTGTGGAACTACTGGTGCAGATTCTCCGCTTCCAAATAATAGATTTTTAAGCTGGTCCCTTTGCTCCTTCTCAGCAGCAACCTTTTGTCTCTCAATTCCAAGTTGAGCCGCTTGATAAGGTGTCAATTGCTGGCTAGCTTGATAATTAGCCAATGCGCTTCCATCACCTGTAATCTGTGCTTGGCGAAGTAGTTGCTGTTCAAGAGGCAACGAAAGGAACGCTGGATCTTGATAAAGTTGACCAAGGGCGCTTTGCTGGTCGAGTTGCGTTTGTCTCGCCTGATTAACCAAGTTTTGTTGTGTCTGTTGATTCAATGCTTGTTGATATTGCGGCAGCGTGCTTGGATCTGCAACGTTTTGAAGCACAAGGCCAATCTTTCCCAAAGCCCCAAGCTGTGAGAAATCAGGTATTCCGGTCGTGTTGGTGTTAAATATCGGCATTTCTAAATTTCACCCCGATCTTATCGTAATCAACTGCATAATATCCTGCATCAGTCTCAATAACTGCATCAGGATTCGTTTCTAATAGGTCCTGTGCCATTACGCCAATATATCTATTGTTGTCTTGTCCTATATAACGGAATGAGTAAATCTTGTGACCGTTTTCGGTGCCTATTTCTGTAATATCTTTTTTAAGACGTGCATCTGATGCGGCTAGTGCAGCGAAGCCTGCGTTAACTCCAGCACTTCCAGCACCAGCGATACCAGCTCCTCCACCAAAGAATGAAGCCAATCCGCCTCCGCCGCCGAGAGATCCCGCTCCTGACAACAACCCGCCAGCGCCGCCCAGTAAACTTCCCAATCCGCCTCCACCGCCGGTTTGCTGTGTCGAGAATTGATAAGGGAAGGTGGAAAGAATGCCGCTTTGGGCCTGAAGAGCGTTAACAGGAGCTTGTGCTTGTTGATAAGCAAGGGCACGCTGATCCGCGCCGATACCCGCAAGACCAGTGGCGTCTGCCGCTCTTAGGGCCGGAAGTACATTAAGCGCGTAGTTTAGGTTGGTATTATAGTTATCCGACAACAATCCGCCTATTTGATTTTGACGTGATAGATCAATATCATTGGCACCTAATATTGTACGGTTTGACCCAAACTGTCCTGCTTGGTTCAAGTTCTGCTGCAATACACTATTTTGGCCCTGACCTTGACGGTTAACTTCTGCAATTACAGAACTTAAATAAGGATTTTGTAGTGCCGTTAAATCTTGCTGCAAGCCTTCTGCTGTAGGCGTGAAACCTTGACGAATTAGATCATACGCCGCACTTTCATCTGCCGTTTGGTCTATGGGCGTAAAACGGGAAATGTTATCAAAGTTGGTAGTTCCGTCCGCATTTAATGGATTTAGAAAAGACTGTACGCCCGCAGTCTGACTAGCCAACGCTTGTTGCTGGAATTTTGGAGCAGCAGAATAGGCGCTTGTCGTAGTAGTTTTAGCCTTACCGCCAGTAAGTGAACTTAGAAAACCCATAATAAACCTCGCTTAAAAGTCACTCAAAGCGACACGCTGCCACTTTAAAGTACCACCATTATTAACAATAATATACAGAAAACCGTTCAGAAATATGCCGTCTCCGTATGTTTCTCCCGCCAGAATATCTGTGCTGGAAGAGGGAGCGGTGGTTCTGTTTGATTTCCTGACATAGAGTTTCGGAAGGTTGTTCCAGTCCTCGATATCGTCCTCACGTTTCTGCGCTACATCCTTTTCCCAAGGATTATTACCATCACCATAACTATCCATTATTTACCCGGACCTTCCCCTAATTGTTCCTGCCATACGCCCATTTTAAACTCTTGATCGATCACGTCTCCGGACAATTCATACGACCAGAACCGTCCATTAATACTATCTTGCATTTCTTCTGATTCAGGCGTGACGACAAACGGGCTATTATACATTGCCTTAACGGACTGAGGCCATAGCTGAGAGCGCAATTGCACATTGATATTTCCTGACTGCGTGCTATCCGGGACAAAGCTGGCAAGATTCATGGTTTTTTGACTTCCTGTCATCAGGCAAGTTTTAGCTAGCCACGGAAGGGATAATTCATCTGCATCATGACCGACTTCGTGGAGATAGATATTGCCGTCAAAGTCTGCCAATCGAGGGTAAGATGTTCCCAGAGTTGGTGCCTCCGCTGCTGTTCGATCAATTACATCAATTGTCCACACGAAAGTAGTTAGATTGACACTAATCGTACGATCTGGCTCAAGACTACCGGCAGAAGGGTAATGCCATGTCAATTCATCGAATTTAGGATCATATCTTGCGAAGCATTTTGACTTCTGGGCCGTGTTTAGGTTGCCGAATACGTACTTTAACGCTGTGCAATGGGGAATTTGAGGATTATTACTTGGGATAATCTCAAGATTTGCCCCGCGATACATGTAAAAGTTGTCTTTTGACATGAAATAACCGATACCGCGTACGGTTGCGCGGGCATTTTGAGCTATAAGACCGATATTTGGATCAACAATTTTAATCTCCCAAACGCCAGCCTCTAGGGATATTTTCCTAAAAGAATAAGTTTGCTGCTCTGTAAAAAGGAGGTTCTTCGCACCCAATGAGAGGTGAGAAATTAGCCTTCCTGCTCCCTCTATATCATCCCTGAATACCTGATTCGTGGAACTTGATACCCACTGGTTTATGTTGCCCTGATCCGAGGCAATAATGCGGTTCTCGACACCTTCACCGCCTAAAGTGACAAGAGTATTATCAGAAACAAATATATAATTAACGGCAGTGGGTGCGCCTGTAACTAAAGTAGGTGCTATAATGGATTGACCGTTCCATCTATAAACACCCGTTCCGTTGCCGGGACTACCTACCCAATCTTCCCCATAACGGTCATTAGACCACATTCTTGGATAGACCCTACCAGATTCAGAAGCGTGGGCAGTACCGTAAAGCCCGACACCATAAAGACCGGCACCATAACCCTGCAGAGACACTTCATCAATAGATCCGGCTGGGATTTGAACATAATAAACAGTAGCCGCACCGCCTCCGGTTGTCACGCTGGACGTAGCGCTTCCATCGGTCATTACTTCAAAATATGTCGCAGTAACGTTTCTTTCAACGAATTCAGAATTAATTTGCAAAGCTGTGATGCCGCCTGTAGCCGCTGCGCCGCCTATTTTAACACGGTCTCCCTCACTTGTTGTATTAGCGACAGTGACGCGGATTAACCCAGAGGCTCTATTAATCGCTGCTCCTCCACCGGTTCCGCTAGAAGTCGCGTTTGTCGCCACACGAATGGCATATCCCGTAGGGAATATTTCGCGGATCACATGCTGGGCGTTTAGCTGAGCCGATGGAATGCCACGAATCGTGCCGACTGCCCCTGATAAGGTAACCTTTTCTCCCAGTCTCAAACGAGAAGCTTGTGCATCGGCGACTACAATACGATTCATACCGTTGGTGAATGTAAAAGGATCGTTCGCCAACAACCCGTATTGGGTTGAAAGGCTGTTCGCGGCTGGTGTTGTTGTAGTTACAAGCGGGCTGATATTATAAAGCTTGCCGCCGTTTACATCATAAAGACGGGTGTTGGTTCCTATAATAAGATTTGGTCTTTGCAATAACTCGATATTAAAAAGAGATCGGGGGACACCGGTGACTACTTCGCCTCTATAGAAAACGATCTTTAGCCACCCGCCTATTTTCTGTAAAAAGCCATCAACAAAACGGCAGTGGAGTGTATTCACCCAATGCTTGATGCTAAGCGGCGTACCGTCCGTTAGAGGCTGTACACCCGGCAAGACGCTGAATGGTCGGTATATTGTGTTTGCCATTAGACCGCATATTCAAAAATTGCATAACCTGCCGTACCAGCTCCGGAAGCACTGCCGGGCGAAGATGCGGCTGCGGCAGTTCCCCCAGCCCCAACAGAATAGGCTACGTTAGCTCCCGGTGTTACCGTTAAGTCTTTTATAAATAAACCTCCATTACCGCCCGGCTTGTAAGAAATAAAACCAGATTGAGGGTTTGAGATGGTCCCAGGAACTCCGCCGCTTCCGCCGCCACCTTTAATGTTTATATCCCCGCCAGAGGCTGTGCCGTGATCTTCAACAGTTAAGGAATAAAGGCCCGCTTTGCCACCATTGGCAGTACATGTATCTATGGTGGTGTTTCCACCATCTGTTCCGGCGGAATTGTAGGTGCCGCCAGCACCGCCTCCCGCTGCTCCCGTGATCCTGACTTTTGTCACACCTGCAGGGACAACAAAGTTTCCGGATCCGGAGGCGTAATAAGTTCTTGTGCTTAACCCTTGTTTAGTGGTCTGGGAAATAACTCTCCATGTCGTGCCATCGGATATTAAAACTACCGTATCGTATTGACGCGTGAATGAGACCGCGCTTTCGATCGTGCCTGATAGTGTCACAGCGTTAGAAGATGAGTCAGTTTTCTTGACCATCATCGTGAATCCATCACCAGCCGTTGCAGGGGCTAGAAGCGTAACTGTCAACGTACCGCTTGTGGCATCGGCAAGAATAACCTTATTGCGGTCTGTCAGGGCTGTATTGTAACTTGCGGTCTGAACGTTCTTAACGTTGTCGGTAGCTGTTTTTAGCAGCGTATCAAGGAGAGAGAAGTTTGAGTTAAGTAAACCGCCCCACTGATCTTCATCTGTCGGGTCGTTCACTAAAGGGAGATAAAACCCGTAATTACTGGTCTGGGTTGGCATTATCTTTTACTTTCTGCCAGTGATTAAACACCGCAATAGTTGATGCTTGAGGTGCTTTTCCTTGTGCTTCTATATCTGCTGGGTTCGCCAAAAGCTTACCCTCTAACGTATAACGCAAACTTCCATCTGGCATTACGCGATGGTATTTACCATCCTCATAATACCATTTAGATGGCCCGTTAATGTCGTTGCAGATGAAATCCATTAGGTCACGCGGAAAATGTACTGACTTGTATCAGATGCACCTGCGCGGAAACCAAAGCCTACACCGGGCGTTTTTGTAAACAGATAAGGCGCACCTGCAATCGTTCCGCCTACTGTCAATAGGGAGAAGTCAACAAAACTACCTGCTGTAATGGATGGATATGCAACGTTAACAGTTGTCGCCCCCGTAGCGGTGACTGTATGTGTTGCAGTGGGAGCCGCAAAACGTCTTAAGTCTCCTTTAGATACAATAGCCATAGAAATCTCCTTTAATAGTAGTAGTTATCGTAAAACTGGTTAAAATTCGGAACATCAACACGCATCGTGCCTGTTGACATCATTCTTGCCGTACGCTTGCGAAGCAATGAGGCTTCGGATGAGGCTCCATTAGCGAAATAATCCGCTTTAGCTATATCGTCTCGGTTCTGATACAATCGAGATAGCGCTTCATAAACAATCAAGCTATCCGCGTACACAGTCCAATCATTCGTATCTGTCGGGTTGACTAGATCCGCATAATCCTTGGCCCCTGATAAGCTCACAACATAAGCCTGATCTGGTATCCAATATAAATAATATCCGCCATCGCGGAATGTGTAAGAGTAGGGAATTCCTCTTGAATTCAAATCTCCCCAGTCGTAATAGTCAGGTGCTACGGGATAAAGAACGTACTTGCAGTTCTGGTAGTTGATTACCATTCCCGCTTCAGGATCCAGCCACAGAATATTGGCGGCAGAAGTGTCAAGCAGGGCAGTTCCAGCTACCGTGGTGGTGGTTGTACCCAGTTGGTTAAACCAAAACAATTCTTCCTGTTTCCAGTATCGAATTGCCTCGTTTATACCATCAACAACCTCGGAGACACTCACAGCCGTATTACCCGCATCGAGCAATTTGCGAGAAACTTTTGTGGTGATGTCTCCGAGTGTTGCCATCTTATGGTTGGTCGTACACTACTTTAGCGTGTCCATAGATAGAAGCTGTTGTACCCGTGGTAGCACCACCGATAACTGCTACAATCCACCCGTTAGCCAGAGCGCCTGTACCTACAAATGAGTCAATCGCTTTCCAAGCAAGACCAGCATCAACGTTAGGTGTCAATTTCAAGTCTGTCGTGTTAGCGGCTGTCAATGCGAGAAAGCCGGCAGGAGCGTTGGTGAAGGTCACGTTATCGTCATAGATGTAACCAAGTGACACCGTTACCGATGCACCAAGGGCATCGACAAAGATATCGGAACCATAATCAAAGGTTGCGCCTGTTTGGAAAGGCACAAGACCGATAATTTGTCCAACGGTTGTTCCAGAAGGAATTGATACTGTGAAGTACTCTTTCCTTACAGAACCTGAACGGTCAACTTTCGCTGCACGGTATGCTGAAGAATCAGCCAAGTAGTTAGTGTTTACAATGTTAGGAACGGTCATGTCATGTCTCCTTAAACGTGAGCTGCTGCGTAAGTTGGGATAACAACGACACCGATATCGATACCATTAGAAGGCGTATTCTTCTTAATACCCAAGATACGGCGACCTTCGATACCCTTGTAGTAAGCGTAATCTTGGAGCTGTTCTTTGAATACAATCGGAACGTTCTGATCTGTCGAGCGGCCTGTGCCTGTTTTAGAAGCATAAGACAAAGCATCGCGACCGATAAGAACTGCACGGCGTACTGTAGTGATTTGGGCGTTGTTAGAAGAGTTGACACCGTAAGAAATGTAAGGTGTTACGTAGATCTCAACACCAGCATACCAGCCAACAGGCTTCATGACAGGTGAAGTCGAATACATTCCCTTACCTGTCAGCATGCTATCGTCACCACCAGCTGCAATAGCTTGGGCATTGATATACCACTGAATAGGAGAGTCGGTATCCTGCTTAAGATCTGTGTACTGTTCTTGTGAAATCCACAATTGACCCAGTGAACCGTTATTCAAAGTTCCAATTTGTTGTGGAGAGTTACGCAAGAGTTCAACTGCATAATCGATCATTTGCAGAGACATACGGTTAGCTGCTGTCAAAGATTGATCGTTAGCAACTGAACCGGGACGAATGATACGGGAAGCCGAAGGGGCTACGATATCATTAGAACCGGTGACCTGAGCAAGCGTAGAGCCTGTGTAGGTTGTGCCGTCGAGCGTCATCGTAGTGGCGTTGTTACCCGCCAACTGGTTAAAGATCGACCAGCCGATTTGGCGATTATGCCAATCTGTCAGAGCTAGGCGTGATTCCATCTCGAAGTCATAATCCGTTTCAGCTACTTCAACAGTATCCTCATTCGGGTTATTTACCGCTTGGCGGACCACATCGAAACGCATTTGGAAAGAGCCGATATCAAGGGCTTTTTCGTTACCAACCATAGTACCGCCGCGACCTACGCCGGGGCCTGTGATACGACCTGTATAAGCGTAAACTAGGTTTTGACCCGGTTGATTAAGGCCTTGGAATTCTTTAGGACGGAAAACCGCGCCTGAGTTCAGGAGCGTACCGATTGGGTTTTGGTATGTGATTTGTCTCCAAGATTGCTTCGCCCAGATCGTAGGACGCAAGCCAACTGGAACTTGTGTATATGCCATGAGTATTCCTCAATAAAGTTGTGATTGATTAAGATTTTCAAACAACCGTCTTGAGATACACGAGCGATTAAAGCCCTCGGTAGGCATCGTATAGAACCGCGTCCGGTTTGTGACAGTAGGTAGTTTTAAGCCCTACTTGGCCTCGCTATTACTAGCGGTATTATGAAACTAACAAAAAAAATCCCCTCTTGCAAGGGGAAGTTTAATTCTTACCGGAAACCCATTAGGCTTGCAGCCTCTTCGTCCTCTTCCATCTCGGCGATGGACATGGTTTCTAAATCCTTGATTGATGTTCCTGTCTTGCCTGAAGCACCTGACAAACCATTAGCAGATTTGCGGCGGTTCTTATCCACGACCTTAAGGTCTGGCTTCTCGCCCGCTTTGGGCTTAGGAGCCTCAGGTTCTTTTGGTTTGTATTCGAATTCTGTTGTGCCTACGTGGTATAGGTAGGCGGCAGGATCAATACCAGCATTCACGGCCTTACTCGCCATTAAAAGCACTCTCTGGTCAACTGCCTTGGTGAGATCAGCTGAGGAAATTCCGGGATTATCTGCGCGAATTACTTTGGCTAGAGTCTTCTCGACATGAACGGCTACATCCTGAAAGTCGGGTTTTGTAGCGGCAAAGCGCTGGATATAACCACCCAATTCTTGTGTTGCGGCAGTAAGTTGGTTTTGCGACTGCTTCTCACGCTCTTGGGATTGTCTCCATGCGTCAAGATCAGCGGTTTTTCTTTCAAGCTCGGCGGTTTTGAATGCCACATAGCCAACAGGATCTTCATTTGGATCAGGTGCAATTGCTTTAGGTTCTGGTTTCGGGGCCATGAGTTCGGCAATCTTCGCATCCTTCTCCGCTTCTCTGCGCTTAGCATCACGCAGCTGAAAAGCTGTTTCGGGGTCAATAGACGGCTTTACAGGCTCGGGCTTTGGTTCTTCTTTGACAGGTTCTTCCTTAACCTCAGGCTTTTCTTCCTCCTCGGTTTCTTCTTCCGTCTCATCTACAATTTCTTCTTCATCTTGATCCGGCTTATCAGCGGCCTCTTCAAGCTTCTTGGTATCTTCGATAATCTGTTCGTCAAGTGTTAGTGTTTTAGCCATAATTGCTCCTTATGGGTTTAGATTGAAACGCTTGCTTTAACATCAGGCGTGCTGGATATAATAGCATTCTCTAATGTTTTCTGGTCGATGTCGGTTGCGGTCTCGGCTGTCTGTGCCGCTTTGTATTGTGTATTGGCTTGAGCTTCTGTAGCTTTCGCTAATGTGTACTTAGTTGTGGCTTGTATATTAGCAGCCTGTAGCTTGGCTTGTTCGCTTGTGAGCGCAGCAATCTGCTGTTTAAGCTGTTCGATAACAGGGTCTTGTTGCGGAACAAGAACATCTGACAGTTCTCGTTTGTCTTCATCATCAAGCGGCATGTATTTAATAGCTTTGAGGTAGAATTGCTTGCCGGTCGGGTCTTGAATAGCAAGTAGTTTATCGCCCATTGTTGTGAGGATTTGAGCCTGTTCGGTCTTCTCTTCATCGCTTTGAGGCGCTTCTTCAATCTTAACATCATACTCAGCCGCGAATGGATCTTGGCTAATTTGCATGAACTCTTCTGATCCCTTGTCACCAAGGATACGAATGGTACCGCCTACGTTGTTCTCGGCATAAATGGCAAGAAAGTCTAGCAATAACCGCGCCTGTTCCTCTTGATACGCCTCACGTGCATCGAAATACGGTGCCAGTGTAGATGTGACTTGCTTAACCAACTGTCTATGGAGCTGAGCGGTCATATTACCCGACCCGCTTTGCTGCATGATAAAGTTCTTATCTACACCTGACGAATCACTAACGGCATTGTCTGCCATTGCGATGACTTGGTCATAACCTTGAGGAGAGAACGGAGTCGATTTCTCTTTGATCTTGGCAAGGCCGCCAGCATTCAATTTAATAACCGCATTAGTTCGAGCGATATTATTCTCGAACGACCTGACATCATCGGTTGCGTCATCCTCGATAAACCAACCACCTTTAGAATTCTTGGCAATCAGGAACATCAACTCTGTGAGTCCTTTATTATAATACTTGGTCGGTTCCATCATGGCGTTAACCATGCCTACCCAAATCTTGCGGGTGTTATTCCATATACCTGTCTTAAACTTAACGCTGAATCCTTGCTGACAGGCGGAACGATAGGACGTGAATACCTTGTTCTTGGACAATACGGCTGTATAAAATACCTTACGATTATATGGGAAGCACTCGATTAAATCCTCAAACGCTTCTTCTAAACGCTTCTTGGTTTCCTCATCAAACACAAGGTCTTCAGCCGTTGCCTCAAATCTGAACATAGAATCTTCTTGCTCGGCAAGGGCTTCAATCTCATCCATCTTGAGCATGGCGGCTTGAATGGCTAAAGGATTAGTTAACGCATAAACGGGGTTCTTGGCGCGGTAGAATTTCTCAGTCTCTGACCATTGGTAGAAGTAAACCCAGACGGTTTTATTAGTCTTACTGTCCCATTCCACATCAGGCATAAGACGTGAGCGGTCGTAGGGCTGTCCTAGTGTCGGGTCGTACTGATATCCTGTTTCATTATCGATATAACATCCCTCATCATAGTCCTCTTCGTCTTTGTCATCGAACAATACCTTGGCATCATCCCATGGGAATGAACGGCGATAATAAACCCAGCGCGAATCAAGGATGTTCTTCTTCCTTGCCATTGGATCCCAACGGACATCATTGGTAATGTCATCCATGATGATCTCGCCATTAGGGTCAGTGGTCGAGTACCCCATGCCGTAGGTCATGGCAGTTTCAGTAGCAGCATAACCTTTGATGATTAATTGTGTGTCACCCTGTGACTCGACCTGCTCCGCTCTTGTGTTGCGGCGCACATAATCCTTGAGTGAGTTGGCCTGACGCGCATAATCATTGCGCTGTGCAGGATCTTGAATGAGCGGGTAGTATTTGACCTCGCGTCTGGTCTGGATCATGAAGCCGGAGACTGCGTTAATGTATGGCTGAACCTTATTGAATTGAACGCCACGAATACGATTGCGCTCGATTAGAACATCGCTCGTGTATTCCATCATATCTCCGTCATAGAACGCATCACACTTGACGGAGTTATCTAACTGCTGACGTAACCCGCGCTCTGATATGCCTTTGCGCTTTTTAAACTCTTCAATGATTTTCTGATCGGATTTCACCCTGCATGCACTCCAGTAATATCAATAACCTCAATCAATGCATTCGGATAGGTAACTGAAAGGTAGGCCATGAAGCCAGCATCGGCGTGTTCTTCTGGGGTCAGTCTTAATAGGCGCACACAGTAGGGGGCGATTGTGTCGTAGTTACATATCATAAATAGAATCCTCGCGCTCCCTGCCAAGGTTGATGGGACTATCCTGTTTCTCTTTAGGCCAAATCAATGACAAATCAGGCTCCATTAGGCGTGCAAGCGCGTCCATCATATCATCATGTTCCGACACAGGGAAGGCTTTATATTCAAACTCTACAAACTCGGAAACCAGCTCGCGCATGGTTCCTTCATAATCTGTATAATATAGAAACTCCGGCAAGTAAATTTGTTTATTAGCAAAATAAGGAATTAGTCGGCGTATTCTGTCGTTCTTTGAAACACTCGACCCCACTTCTTCAATCTCGAACCGGTAATTCTCTGCGCCCTGCAACGTCTTGATATACTCTATATCCGCTTGCATGGAATACTTCTCATACCGCACTTGCTTTGGTTTATACTTACGGTGCCATCTCATAACCAGTTCGGCACGTTGCTGCAAGTTCAGCCTGTCGCGAACCATGTCCAGTACATAAATATTCTTATCAGACCCAAGACCCACAGCCCAAGCCGCCGTGTAATCATTACCTTTCTTCTTGCCGCTTGCCGGATCGAACAGGAGATAGACATTCAATCCTGTAGGTTCACGCCTTGGTGCATACCGCAGCCATTCAGTGAGGAAGCCCTGCGTTTCATCGGCTTTAGGATTCTGAAGCATCTGCGTTGCGAATGTATATGGCCCCATATCCCGGCGCTTATTGTTCAAGCTCTCCTGACTAAGCATCACCGCTTTCCCCTCCACGGTGCCGTCATCCGTTGCCGGGTAAATGCGCGGTATAGCAGTCTTGCGCTTCATGATTGTGTTGTAGCTATCGTTAAAATGATAGCGCGTGCCAATGAATCGACGCTTTGTGTGTTCGGTTCCCAAGTTATAGGAGAGTTCCAGTGCTTCCGTTGTATTGGCAATCATCTCAGGCGTGTTGACAGAGGCCCTTGTGACAACGTCATCATAAATCAATACGTCAAAATGCTTTCCAATCGGTTGACCATCGACAACACCCCACGCCTCGACTGTTGCCTCCTTGGGGTTTCCTTCTCGCTTAACGATGATACCATCATCCTCTGACCACTTAAGAGACTGAGCTGATGGGTTTTCATATAGAATGTCATCAAAGGTTTCTTTCAAAACCTCATTGTTCTCAAGCTCCCGCTTAATCTGGCGCATAAATGATTTAGCGATAGGTCGAGTGTGGGAAAATATTCCAAAAGTTAACTCACGCTCGGTAATCCTACCCTCTCCGTGTGAACAGAGAATGTCCTGAATGGTCTTGCCATATGTTATGATTGTACTCTTGCGGTGATCCCGTGCCCAAAGGTCTAGGTGATCGTCTGGGTCCGCCTGAACTTCCCTGCACCTGTCAAACAACCACGGATGATCGAAGTCCTTACGATTGAATACATACCTGATTAGGAAATAGAGGTCAGTGCGACACAGGCTTCTTAGATACGATTTCTTTTGCTGTTCCGAGCATTCCGCCAAGCCAGCTATCAATTGAGGGTATTGATGTTGTAATAATTGCACCGCCATCAGCACCTGTATGCTCTATTTGTTCTTTGGGCTTGCCCCAAGCTCTATCTAATATACTGTTAGCCGATTTTACTCTAATGTTTTCGTCCGGGCTTTTAAGAGATTGAGACAAAACAAGAATAGCTTCTTCAGCGTGTTTTCTAGCTTCTAAAACACCGCTATTTAGCTTACTTGACTTTCCTCCCGGATTGCCTGAACTGCCCTTTACGAAAACCATTGCAATGAATGTTAACCTATTGATTTGTTATAATCAACACTATTCGTACTGCGTCATAACATTTAAGCGATTACGAAAAACATTATCCGATAAACCTAAGTTACCTGACTCTACCTGTCTGCCGTATGTGATGGTGAAATAGTTGTCCCTTACTTCAAATCCTACTTCCGGGAACTCATTGGCAATCTTCTCTAGACGAGCTTTATCGTATGTATTGGTTTTCACTGGTTCTGGCTCTTCCATAGGGATAAAGTTGGTATGGTCTACGAATTCTTGAACCTCTTCCTCAAGCTTATTCTCAGATAGTCCGTTCCACTGCCCGG
>Ga0247811_1000064_pt1 | contig 39149 bp, 31 predicted proteins | sample UWRJL134311R1_FD_189018 | JGI IMG/M metagenome (GOLD analysis project Ga0247811, IMG submission 189018) | Plant litter microbial communities from Arlington Agricultural Research Station in Wisconsin, United States - UWRJ-L134-311R-1 | ecosystem: Environmental > Terrestrial > Plant litter >...
AACGCAAAATCAAAGACATCTCGAATTTAAGCCCAAATGAATTAATCAATATTGTACGCTTAAAAAGGGCTGCCGAACTGCTGCTGAACGAGAATTACAAAATGTACGAAATCGCCGAAATGGTGGGTTATAAATCGCAGACCAGCTTTGGCAGGAACTTCCAGAAACATTTTACAATGTCACCGTCTGATTATATTGCGATGCATCGGAATTAGGAAAAATGACTGCAGATTCACAGATTAAACAGATTTTTACCGGATATTTTAGCTGTGGAGAAAGGATCCTCACGCAGTCCGCATCTGCAGCAAAAAAATTCTCCTTATCTTTAATCTGGAAATTGAAATAAACCTGATACATGAACAATACCACAACGATTAGAAAAGTAGCCATTGTAGGTTATAACCGAATCCCTTTTGCGCGTGCCAATACCGCCTATGCAGCGGTTGGAAACACTGAAATGATGACCGCAGCCTTAAACGGACTTATTGATAAATACAATTTAAAAGGCCAGCTATTGGGAGAAGTTGCCGGCGGCGCCGTGATCAAACATACGTATGACAGCAGCTTAATCAGGGAATGCGTGATGAAAACCTCACTTGATCCTGCCACTCCCGCCTGCGATTTACAGCAGGCCTGTGATACTGGAATTGAAAGTGCTATTTACATTGCCAATAAAATTGCTTTGGGCCAGATCGAATCCGGAATTGCAGGCGGTGTCGATTCGATCAGCGATATGCCGATTTCAGTAAGTGAAAAATTAAGAAAAACATTGCTGAATGCCCGACAAGCAAAATCGTTAGGAGAAAAAATTAAATTATTTTTAAGCCTTCGCCCAAAAGATTTAACACCTTTAGTTCCTCGTAACGAAGAATCTCAAACCGGACTTTCGATGGGAGGCCATACTGAAATTACAGCAAAACATTATAAAATATCTCGCGAAGACCAGGATAATCTGGCACTTAAGAGTCATTTGAACATGGCAAAAGCTTACGATGAAGGCTTTTTTGATGATATGATTACACCTTTTAACGGACTCGATAAAGACAATAATCTGCGAAAAGACAGCTCAATTGAAAAATTAGCCAGACTAAATCCCGCATTTGATAAAGTAAACGGAACGCTTACGGCAGGAAATTCAACGCCGCTTACAGACGGAGCTTCGTGTCTACTTTTGGCCAGCGAAGAATGGGCACAAGCTCAGGGATTACCTGTTTTGGCCTACATTACTTTTGCCGAAGTTGCGGCAATAGAATATGTCAAAAATCAGCAGAATCTATTATTAGCGCCTTTATTTGCTGCAAGCCGCATGCTGGAAAAAGCCGGATTAAATTTGCAGGATTTTGATTATTATGAAATTCACGAAGCTTTTGCCGCACAGGTTTTGGCCACTTTAAAGATTTGGGAAAGTCCGGAACTTAGCGCACAAATTGGTTTAAAAAAACCGCTTGGAGCAATTGACAGAGCAAAACTAAATGTAAAAGGAAGCAGTCTTGCTGCAGCGCATCCCTTTGCCGCAACCGGTGGAAGAATAATTGGCGTTATGGCAAAATTACTAAATGAAAAAGGCTCCGGAAGAGGATTTATTTCGATTTGCGCAGCCGGCGGACAAGGAATTACGATGATTATGGAGAAATAGAAATGTAATATTCAAACCCGGCAAGTTAAAAAAACTGTCGGGTTTTGTTGTATACGAATATATCAAACTGAAATTTACGTTACTCTAAAAAGCAAATTCCTCTACACTTGCCAAAGCTTTTGGTAAAGCATTTGCTGCCAAGTCAGGAATCGCCGTTCCCTCTACACGAAAAGTGGTAATATCTGTTAATCCTAAAAAGCCCAATACGGCGCGCAGATAAGGCTCTGCAAAATCATAGTTCTGATACGGTCCTTCAGAAAATACAGCACCGGAAGCAATCGCCAAAAAGACTTTCTTACCAGTCAATAACCCTTTTGGTGATCCATCTACGTAATTAAAAGTCTTTCCTGCCCGGGCAACCTGATCGATCCAGCCTTTTACTGAAGCCGGAATGCCAAAATTGTAAAGCGGCATTCCAATTACAATAATGTCAGCTTCAAACAAATCTTTTATAGCATCATCAGAATCCTTTAGTGAAGTTGCCTGTGCCTCAGAATGAGCATCTGCAGGCGTAAAAAAAGCGCTTATCTGCGTTGCGTCGAGATAAGAAAGCGGCGTTTTAGAAAGGTCTAAAGTTTTTATTTGATTATCAGTGTAAGCTGCTGTCAATTTTTCGATAACTGCTTTGGATAGCTGATTGCTCAATGAAGCATCTCCTTTGATGCTCGAAACTATATTCAGAATTTTTGTACTCATATTTAATATCATTTTGTTTATGATACAAACTTATCTACATTTGCTATCTCTTTTATAGTACTATCCTCGAGGATAGCGCTATCCTTGAGGATAGTAACACCAAAAATATGAGCACAACAAGCAAAAGTTCAAAAGAAGACTGCCATGAGCCTGAAGAATGCCTGGCGGCATTGCGTCCGGTACGGGATGCGTTGGAAGTTTTAAGCGGCAGATGGAAACTGCCTATTTTGATTGCGTTGTCTAACAGGCCAAAGCGATTTAAAGAAATTTCGAAAAACATTAATGGAATTACAGACAAAATGCTGTCAAAAGAGCTTAAAGATCTGGAATTAAATAAATTAATCACAAGAACTGTTTACGATACTTTTCCGCCTACGGTCGAATATGCCAGAACAGAGCACAGTAAATCTTTAACAGATGTAATTGTGGCTTTAAAAGACTGGGGAACACTCCATCGAAAAGAAATTATAGGAAAATAATTATGGAATAAAATTTTCTCTGTTTATTTTAAAAAACAAGCAAAAAAAAAGTTCCAGGCATGCATAACTAAACATATTTTCAGTAGTTTTATGAACTGATTGTCCCAAACAAATTCAGTAAATAATGACTTACAATACCAATGAACTGCTTCGGTTTTTAGAAGCGCAGAACAAATTATACCTCGCTGCACTTTCTGAAATAAAAAAAGGTAAAAAGGAATCTCCATGGATGTGGTTTATTTTTCCGCAGATAAAAGGGCTCGGATCTTGCGATACTTCCAAGTTTTACGAAATTCAAAATGCAGACGAAGCGATCGCGTATCTCGAACATCCCATTTTAGGAAAACATCTCATTGAGGTTTCTGAAGAATTAATCAAAAACAATGAAAAAACGGCCACTGAAATATTTGGCATGCCCGACGACGAGAAATTAAAATCATGCATGACATTATTTGCCAGTATTCAAAATAACCAACCTGTTTTTCAGGATGTTTTGCACAAATATTTCGACGGATCTACTGATTTTCATACCATACAACTGCTGTACAGTAATTTATAAATTAAAAAATCCCCTGCAGTTGAACTGGAGGGGATTTTCTATTATTTTTTCTTTTTAGATTTTGACTTTTTAGCTTTCTTTTTGGCAATTTTTTTAGCTTTTGCCTTAAGTTTTGCTTTTTTGGCCTTTTCTTTCTTTTTAGCTTTTGCTTTCGCTTTGGCTTTTTTAGCTTTCTCTTTCTTCTTATCTTTTTTAGCCTGATCTTTCTTTTTCGCTAATTTCTTTTTCTCTTTTTCCTTTTCTTTTTCTTTTTCTTTCATTTTTTTCTTCTTCTTTTTACTATTTGATTTATCCTCGCTGTCTGCGATAATTTCATCGATTTCTTTTGGCTCTTCTATTGTTTCCGGAACTTCAGCAGCTATTGCGTCTTCAGTTTCTGTTTTAAGATGTTCTGTTACTGCGGCAGGGGCTGCCGGAGACTTTCGTGCCGGTGCTCTTCTTACCGGCGCCTTTTGCACAGATACAGTGGTCTTAGGCTGTGTTGATGCTGTATTAGCGTTCGAAGCTGTTTCGTTTGCAGCAACGGGCGCTGCTTCCGTATTGGCAGCTGGAGAATTTTGCTCTACATTTTCGGTTTGATCATTTGTAATTACCTGTTTTCCCATTCTTATTCTAATTTTATATTAAAACTTAGCTTTATTTTTGTATTCTTAATTTAATTCTTTAATTAATAGTTAATTCAATGTAAATTAATCATTAACAAAGATAGGTCTTAAATGCATTCGCCAATGTTAAGCTTTCACCTGAAGTAAAAACTTAACATTGGAAAAACTTTAAAAGCTGATTTTCAATTTATTAAAAATAGCTCGCATTTTTAGACGCAGCTTTTTGCATTTGCAGCCCGGCTGGGTTAATTCTATTTCATTTCACATCTTTTCTAAAATAAGAAGAAGCTGCGCTTATTCTGAATAATTTTTTTTGAAAGTGTCTTTATTTGAATTTTATTTAGAATTAATATAAATAAACTTTTATATTTGCCGCATTCCAGGCAAATTCAGGTAATTTTTTGAAATTACTTATCTTGCATTCAAAGCATTTTTAAATGATTAATAGTAACAGTTTCGATCAAAATATTTTTGAATCTTTCAAAGAAGGAAACGAAACTGCTTTTACTCACATCTATGAAAAATACTTTCGCCGCATTCAATCTTTTAGTTTTCAGTTCATTTACGATCATGACGAGGCAGAAAACCTTGCTCAGGAAGCTTTGTTGCATTTATGGCAAAACAGAGAAAGTATAGATTCTATCAACGGAATTCAGTCTTTTTTATATACGTATGCCAAATCGAAATGTTTGAATATGATTCGCCACAATAAAGTGAAGGATAAGTTTAAAAGTGAAGTTTTGAACAAGAAAGAAAGAGAACTGGATATCGAAATCTTAAATTCGATTCAGTTTGACGCTTTAGAATTAACCGAATTAGAGCGTTTAATTCAGGAATCCATTAACGATCTTCCTCCCAAAACCAGAGAAGTTTTTATAAAGAAACGATTTGAGGATAAAAAAAATGCCGAAATAGCAGACGAAATGCAAGTAACGCTAAAAGCCGTTGAAGCCCACATGACAAAGGCTTTGAAGATTTTAAAACTCAAATTATCCGATTATATGTTCTTTCTTTTTATCCTTATTTATAATAATTAAGAATAAAAGGTAGGGTATTGTACTTCTGAAGTGTACTTACTATATCGGGAAGTTTAAAACTCAATTTATGACATCGGAAATCATTTATAAATATTTATCGAATAAAGCCTCGGAACAAGAAGTGCAGCAGCTTTTTGATTGGATGGAGGCTTCTGAAGAAAACAAAAAACACTTTATTTCCTTAAAAAAGACCTGGGTTTTATCTTCTCTGGCAACGGCACTTTCCAGCGATTCGATTCCGGTAGTTCCCATCAAATCAAAAAACAAAACGATAACGTACTTAAAATATGCCGCAGTTCTGGTAGTGTTTTGCGGGGTAGGCAGACTCGCATTCAATTTTACCCAAAAAACAAAATCATCAAAAGAAATTGTTCTTGATTTGGGCGATGGAAATTTGGAATACATCACAAAAAATAATCAAACCGCACTGGTTAATGACAAAGGCGAACTGATTGCAAAAAAATTCCCAAACGAAATCAAATATTTCGGAAAAGTTCCTGATCGTGCTGTTGCATATCATACACTTACAGTTCCGTACGGAAAAAGATTCAGACTCCAGCTTTCTGATGGTACGATTGTCAGTTTAAATTCCGGTACCACTTTAAAATATCCGGAACAGTTTGGCCTTAACGGAAAAAGAAATGTTTATTTAAATGGTGAAGCCTTTTTTGAAGTGGCCAAAGACAAAAAACATCCGTTTATCGTGCATTCCAAACAAGTGGAGATTGAGGTTTTGGGAACCAGATTTAACGTTAGTGCTTATCCTGAAAATCCTACTGTTAACAGTGTTTTAGTCGAAGGAAGTATTCAAATGTCAGAATCGGCAAATGCTTCAAATGTAGTTTTGCTGCAACCGGGCCAAATGGCAACATGGAATGCCAACTCTAAAAAAATGAATACAAAAACAGTGGATCCTTCTTTTTACGATGCCTGGACACAAGGCGAATTGGCGTTTAAAGACACTCCGTTTTCTACTATCGCTAAAATGATCCAGCGAACTTATGACGTTGAAATTATCAATGAAAATGCTGTTTTGGCCAAACAGAATTTTACGGGTACGATTAAAATCAGCGAATCTAGTGTCGAAAATATTTTAGAACTGCTGCAACATGACACGCCTTTTAATTATACCATTCAACAAAAAACCATTACAATTACCAATCCTTCTTTAACCAAATAAACATGACATTAACGCTGCTCCATTTAAGGAAAATTCTATTTTTCCTAGCCCTGACTATATCCAGTTTAAAAGGTTTTTCTCAAAATAAATCGATTACTATAAACGTAAAAAATGAACCTATCAATTTGATTATCAAATCTATTGAAAAGCAAACCAATTACAGGGTTCTTTATAATGCGCGAAAAATTGATGTCGATCAAAAAGCTTCTTTAAATGTTACAAATGCTTCTTTAGAAGAAGTTTTAACACAGTTGTTTTCCGGTAAAAATATTTCATTTTACATTCAGAAAAAGCAGGTTTTATTGACAAGCGCTGCTCCTGCTGCAACAGATAATCTTATTTCTGATGAACAAGAGAGAACCATCAGGGGAACTGTCTTAAATGCTAAAAACAAGACACCGCTTCCCGGAGCAACTGTTTTGATAAAAGGAACCGGAATGGGCGCCATAACAGATGCGGATGGAAAATTTATTTACAAATTGAATGGTAAAAACATCCATAATACGGTGCTTGAAGTGCAACTTTTAGGAATGCAGCCCCAGACGCAGAGAGTAGAAAATAAAACTGATTTTTTCTTTTACATGGAAGAGTTTACAGACGAATTGAATCAGGTTGTAATTACTTCATCGTACGGAACTAAAAAATTGAAAGAAGAAATTGTAGGCAGTATTTCGACCTTAAATGCAAGAGATATTCCGATACAGCAGGCTTCTGAAAGTATTGATAAAATGATTGAAGGCCAGATTGCCGGAGTTTTAGTTGAAAATACTTCTGGAATTGGCGGTCCTGTAAAAATCAATATTCGTGGGCAGGGGACTCTAAAATCGCTGAATGGCAATTTATTAGGAACTTCAACACAGCCTTTAATTATTATTGACGGTGTGATCATGAACGAAGAAACCGGAATCGACAACCAGTTTTTTAACGCCTCTGGAGGAACAGCCGAGAATTTGTCTAATCCTCTTGCTGCAATTTCGCCGGACCATATTGAAAACCTTACCGTATTGAAAGATGCTGCCGCAGTAGGTATTTATGGTGCCGATGGTGCCAACGGAGTAATCCTGATTACCACCAAAAAAGGAAGAAAAGGAAAAGCGAAGTTCGGATTTTCGAATCAGCTTGGGGTTTCTACGGCCATCAATCAAATACAATATCTAAATGGCGCACAATATACTGATGTTAGAAATGCCTACCTAAAAAGCACCACTTCTGGTTATGTTCCGGTTCCGTACAACGGGGTCGATACGAATTGGTTTGATTTACTTAATAAAACCGGCATCTATAACAAATATAATTTTAATGTTTCGGGAGGGACTTCTAATTTCTCCTACCGCACCAATCTGACATATCTGGATATTGATGAACCGCAGTATGGAAACAAAACCAAACAGCTGAATGTCGGCATTAATTTAGGATACAAACACTCAAAATGGGATGTAAATTTGTCTTTAAATCCGAGTTATATCAAAAAAGATGCTCCCAATATTTATTATGATTTTGCTTATCTGCCTACCTTATCGCCCTATAATCAGGACGGAACGTACTCTAATACAGGCCTTATAGGCGTTACCGGAGGAAATCCTTTAGCTGCAATTGCGCAGAATAAAAATGAAACCGAAGCGTATGCAATTTTAGGAAGTTTGAATGTGGGGTATGAATTGAATCAAAATATCCGTTTTGCCACGTTATTCGGAATTGATTATAAAGATAAAGTTCAGGACCGCTATTTTTCGGGCGAAAACGAAAGCGGGCAAAACAACGGATCTTTTATATTAGACGAAATCAGCTATCCCAATTATGGAAGAAGACTTTTTAATAAACGTAATACCACCAAATGGAACTGGCAGGGACAAATGTTATTTGATAAGAAAATCAATAAAAACAGCAGTTTTGATGGTGTTGCCGGATTTGAACTTTCTGAAGAGAGAACCGATTTTGAATATGAATCGGCTTCCGGTTTCGTAAATCCAAATGTGATTAATACTATCGCAAATGCACTTCAAGATGATGATCGTACCACTACTGTTGATGAAACCTACGCCAAACAAATTTTTCAAAGCGACATCAATTACAATTCAAGAGTATCTCTCTTTTCTCAAATCAATTATAATTATAAAAAGAAATATTACGTTTTAGCGAATTTTAGACGTGATGAAAGTTCGGTTTTTGGCGATGATACAAATGTTGCGTACAACAGCGGCGCCGGTTTAGCCTGGATAATCAGTAACGAAGATTTTCTGCAGTCTAATTCCTGGATCGATTTCTTAAAAGTAAAAGCAAGTTATGGTTCTACCGGAAACTCAAGAATTGGTTCTTACCGTGCAAAAGGCCTCTACGGCAATTTGCAAAACGGCTACAACGGACTTCCGTATGCAACTCCGAGTGACGCTCCTAATGGAAATTTAAGCTGGGAAAGAAACAAAAAATTCAATGCAGGTTTTGATTTTAATGTCTTCAGGGCAATAGAATTGTCGTTAGAATATTATCACGACGACTTAAATGATTTGATTACAGCACGAGATATTCCGCTTGAAAATGGTTATAATACCATACAATTGAATGCTTCAAGCATGTATAACAGAGGTTTTGAATTGTCTGCGAGAATCAAATGGTTTCAGGAAGGGAAATTCAAATGGACGAGTGCCTTCAATATTTCGACTGTAGACAGCAAAGTAACTGATTTGGCTGGTTTAGGAAGCGATTATTCTGTTTCGAGCCTGGCACTCGCACAAAAAATTGGCTACAGCACCACCACAATCTGGGGAGTGAACTGGGCAGGCATTGATCCTGCAACAGGGAGAGACCTTGTTGAAAAAGACGGACAAATTTATGACAGTGCCACTTATAACCGATTGTTTACCAATGCCGACTGGAAACCCATCGGTGATACACAACCCAATGCATTTGGAGGTTTCAGCAATAAATTTTCTTATAAAAACATCACTTTATCCGTTACAGGAGCATTTCAGATGGGCGGCGATAAATTAGTTTCAGATGTTCTTATTTCAAAATACTCAATTACTTCTAACCGAAATCTATCTGTAAATGCTTACGATTACTGGAAAAATCAGGGAGATGTGGCTTCGCAGCCAGCTCCAAGTGCTCCTATTTTACTGCCTAACATGAGTAAATACGTGTATGACGCTTCTTACCTCAAAATAAGCAACATCAACTTAAGTTATAATGTTCCCGTAAAAAATACTTTTCTGGACACCTTAACGCTTTTTGCAGATGTTTCAAATGTGCTGTATTGGTACAAAGAAAAAAGCCCGTCAGGAATGAATGGCTTTAGGGAATTCAATTTCAATTATCCACAAGCCAGAACTATTTCGTGCGGCATTAATACTAAATTTTAAAAGATGAGATACTTTAAAAATAAAATAGCATTTCAATTTCCGATGCTTTTAGCGGTGCTTTTACTGTTGCAGAGCTGCAGTGATTTTCTCGAACAGGAACCCGGAACACAGACTTCTATTACAGAACAATTAAAGGATAAAAACGGAATGCTAATGGCTTTAACTGGCCTGTATGCAAGTGTGCAGGCGAATTTAAGGTCTCCGAATTTTGCTGTTTATGCTGATGTTCAGGGCGGTAATTTAAAGTTTACGCCGTCAGTGGTGAGCACGAGCAGAGGCGTAATTGAAATACCGGATGCAATCGAAAATGTATATTCATTTGATGATAAACAGCAGCTTTCTAATTTTTCATCATTTTATGCAGAAAGTTATGACATCATCAATCAATGCAATTTAATTTTGGAATTTGCAGACGCTTTACCGGATGCAACCGATGCCGAGAAAAATCAAATAAAAGCTGAAGCCTTGACAATCAGAGCATATTCGCACTTTATTCTGGCTGAACTGTATGCTCAAAACTACGGATTTACTGAAAATGCGTCACATTTAGGAATCGCCTGCATTTCGAAATCGATCATTGGCGGACTTCAATATCCTGCAAGAGAAACTGTTGCAAACACATATAATTTTATTATTGATGATCTTACCAATGCTTTGGGATGGTACGGAAATCAAGCTCTTTTATCAGGTCCGGCTTATTCTTATTTTAACACAAGCAGCACAAAAGCTTTACTGGCCAGAGTTTATTTATCTAAAAAAGACTGGAAGAATGCTTATGAAACGGCCAATGATATTATTTTGAACTCAGGTGTTTCTTTAATGGCTTCCGCCGATTATATAGCGCAGTGGGAAAAACCAGATCTTCCTGTTTCTGAAATTTTACTGGAGTTTTCGATCCCAAGAGCGAATGACGGAACTGCCAGCGGTTCTATGTCGGCCTATTTTGGATATACATCTGAAACTGTTTTTGCTGATTATGCGGCCTCCAAAGATTTATTAGACGTATATGAAACCGCAGATATTCGTAAAAAGATGTTTCTGGAACAGCCGCTTTCTACTTTAGTGAATGGATTGCAGGTGAAACAAAATTATTATTTCACCAAAAAATTTCAGGGAAATCCCGGATATGTCGCTTTTAGACTGAGTGAACTTTATTTAATTCGTGCCGAAGCTGCTTTGGGACTTCATAATCCGGATCAGGCAAAAACAGATATCAACACCATCCGCGCCAGAGCCAATGCTACGCTCTTGACCACCAATGAAAATCTGGCAGAAGCGGTATTTTTAGAAAGAAGAAAAGAGCTTTGTTTCGAGGGACATTTATTTTTTGATATTGTTCGCAATAAGAAAAATATCTTGAGGAGTGACGGCTGTATTTCACTCAACTGCAACCCTGCTTATCCGTCTCCAAAATTTGTATTGCCATTACCTGTCAGCACTTTAAATCTTAACACAAACCTGAAACAAAATGAATCGTATTAAAATAATCTCCGTATTAAGTAGCGCTGTAATCTTATTTACTGCTTGTTCAAAAGACGATTATCGATTAGATTCTAAAAATATTGATCCGTTTGTAAGGTTTAATTTTTTAACCAATTCAACCGGCGTTCCGTTAGAATACCCGTCTGTAAATACTTCCGTTGTGCCAATTACAGTTTATGAAAATAAATCGGTTAAAACCTTAAAAGTGCCTGTAACTCTAACTGCAGCAGGGCTTAAAAATCCTGTTTCAGTCAATTTTAGTATCGCGACTTCTGGAGATTCAGATACTTTTACGGTAACTCCGGAAAGTAAATTATCGTTTGAAGGCCATAAACTTACCGACACTATTTTTGTTTCTTTTGATAAAAGATGGAAGCAAACCCAAAGTATTACACTGAAATTAGAAAATGCTTCTGATCCTGAAATTCATATCGGCAATTTAAATACTGCAGCCCCAAATGACACTTTTACAATCAATTTGGGAGAAACACTGACAGGGTATACTTTTCCGGTAAACCGAATTGTAATTAAAGGGGAAGCCGGCGAAAAAATTGATTTCAAAGTCGCTTTTTCAAACGGTTTTATTCCAGATGAAATAGAAAATGCTGCTATTTTTAAATTCCTAAACGGATTTGACTATTCGCTGACGCATGATGATTTTGGAGATAACAGGAGTTCCATTACATATCATTTGACACTATTAGAAGACATTCAAAATGACGATGTTTATTACGAAAGCAGTATTACTTTAGTACCTTCAGAAAATTATATTGCCGCTGGCAATACCGTTTTGCAAATCGTTAAGCCCATAAAATCGCTGCGTGATGTTTTGACCAATCCTGCTTCTAAATTCTACGATTTAAGCAATCAATTTTATCTGACTTACGGCGAACATTGGTTCGATAAAAGCGGTACTTGTGCCTGGCAGACGTTTAATGCTTTTACGTACCCGATTGTGGTGGCAAAAGACAGCGAAAATGCGATTTTATACAGCGATAAAGGCACCACAAACCCAAACGATGATGTTTATCACGACGCCTTCAAAATTGGTTTTAATGTCGCAACAGGAAATAATACCACAAATTCATTTGGCTTAAAAAGATTTTTTTCTAACGAAAGTACGTCCGGAACCATTTCTCCGGGATTTAATATTACTTCGGCTTTAGAATTTTTTCCTGAAAACGGAACCAGCAAAACAAATGGTAAAGTACTTGTGATGCCGCAGTACATTACTATTGGAAGCACCAAAAACAGTCACAGTATTGCTATTTCCGGCGAAGGAACTTACAAAGAAATCAGTACCGGTTTATTTGAAATTTCTTTTGAATTAAAGCTCACAAACGACAAACTTTTTGGCGGTACAATTGCAACTCAATACAGAATGTACAACAACAGAATATATCCGGCCTTAAAACCAATAAGTGATTCCTGCCCGAAAGAAGTTGAACTTTAGTTTTCACTCACAGTTCCGTGATGAATGGAGAATGAAAAACCGTGTCCAAATTTTAAATTTTGACAAAGTTCCCGTCACCGAAAGACTGAAAAGTGAGGCCAAAACTGAAAACAAAAAATAACAAGGTGAAAAAAGCAATAATCCCCCTACTACTCCTAATCAGTCTTACTGCTTACAAAAGCGCAGAAGAGCCTGATTATATTGACATTCAGGAGCTGCGCAAACTATATTCCGGCGGCGATGCATCAAAATGGCCTTCGCCTTTATTAGATCCGAGTGTTGATAAAGCTAAATTTCAGGATATTGGCGTCCTGCCTGCTGTGCCCTATCCCGCTTATAACCCCTATTCTAAGGAAAAAGAAAGCTTGGGCAAAATATTGTTTTTTGATCCCCGGTTATCGCTCAGCGGGCAAATTGCATGCGCTTCCTGCCATAATCCTGAATTAGGCTGGACAGATAATGTAACACGTTCTTTTGGCCATGACCGTCAAAACGGAAAGCGAAATTCGATGACCATTTTAAACTCGGCGTATGCCACCTCATTATTCTGGGACGGACGAGCGAAGAGTTTAGAAGACCAGGCGCAGTTTCCGATAGGTGATCCGTTAGAAATGAACGAAAAACTAACCATTGCCGTTGATAAAATTGCAAAAGTAAAAGGATATAATTCACTTTTTGCAGCTGCTTTTGGGGATAAAAAAGTCTCGCTGGAAAGAATTCAGTATGCGATTGCCACTTTCGAAAGATCAATTAATAGTCCGAAAAGTAAATTTGATCAGTTTATAAGCGGAAAATCAGATCTTTATACTGATTCTCAGGTCAAAGGCCTGCATTTATTCAGAACCAAAGCGCAGTGTATCAACTGCCATAATACGCCTTATTTCAGTGATAATCAATTTCATAATGACGGGCAGACTTTATTCGGAACAAAAAATGAAGATTTCGGACGCTATAATGTAACGAAAGATGTAAAAGATATTGGCAAATTCAGAACGCCGACACTTCGCGAAGCTGTCAACACAAAGCCGTGGATGCATCACGGACATTTTCCGAGCCTGCTCGATGTTGTCGAACTTTATAATTTAGGCAATCCGTCTCCCGTTCAGAAAAAATATCTCGGAACGCCAAGAGATTCCCTGATTCCGAAAGTAGATCCGGCCTTGAAAAAGTTAAATTTAAGCAAAGAAGAAATAAGTGATTTACTGGCTTTTATCGAAACCCTAAGTACACCAACCAGAAGAATCATGACGCCTGAAATGCCCAAATAATGGAATTGATGATTTGTAATTTCTGATCTTACAAGTTTAAAGTCCGTTTCAAATAATTGAAATGGACTATTTTTTTATAATGCAGTAAGCACAATATCAATATTTTAAAAATTTAAGCAATTAGAACTTGGTCAGTCAAAAACTATATCGTAATATTGCAATATTAAATTAAAAACAGATGGGCGCTACAAAAACAGAACATTTTACCGAAAAGCAAAATCAAATTGCCACCATCGCAAAAGCATTGGGACATCCTGCTAGAATTGCCATAATAGAATATCTTTTGAAGGTTAATGAATGTATCTGCGGTGATATCGTCAATGAACTTCCACTGGCGCAGCCCACCGTGTCGCAGCATCTGAAAGAACTTAAAAATGCCGGCCTTATCAAAGGAAGTATTGAAGGAAATGCTATTTGCTACTGCATCGACGAAACTACTTTTGACTTGTTGAAAACCTATTTTTCAAATATTATCGCTGTTACAAAAGAGCAAAAATGCTGCTGACCTTTTTTTAATCAACTATATCGCAATATTGCATTATAACTATAAAACAAAAAAAATGAAACTATCAGAAATTAAAACGATACTTCCAACGTTGGAAAATACAGTATTTCAACTCGAAAATGGAGCTTTTGTTCCCGGGCATTTTCATGTTACGGAAATTGGAACGGTGAGCAAAAAATTTATTGATTGCGGCGGTGTAATCCGTAATGAAAATGCAGTTAATTTTCAACTTTGGAATGCCAATGATTTTGAACATCGCTTAAAGCCAAATAAACTTTTACAGATTATTCAGCTTTCGGAAGAGAAATTAAATATTGAAGATTGGGAGATTGAGGTTGAATATCAAAATGAAACTATTGGAAGATATGATTTAGACTTTAACGGAACTCATTTTATATTGAAGAACAAAACTACTGCCTGTCTGGCGCAGGATGCGTGCAAAGTTCCGTCAGAAACCCAAAAATCAAACTTTATTCAATTGGGTAAAAATGAAGCAAACAGCTGTGCGGCAAACTCTGGCTGCTGCTAAAATGAAAGAGAAACTAATCAGATATAAAAAACCAATTATCATTACAACAGCTGTTATTGTGCTGCAGTTTATTTTTGGCTTTGAGCCGAAATTCTGCATTATCAATCTCATTTGGTTACTTGTTTAAATTATGACAAAAAAAATTCTAGTGCTTTGCACAGGCAATAGCTGCAGAAGCCAGATTGCAGAAGGTTATTTACGATACTTTTTAGGAGATAAAGCGACAGTTTACAGCGCCGGGGTCGAAACACATGGCGTAAATCCGAGAGCTGTGGCCACTATGAAGGAAGATGGAATCGATATCTCCAATCATACCTCAAATCATCTCGATGAATATCAAAACATAGCTTTTGATGTTGTCATTACGGTTTGTGATAACGCCCAGGAACGTTGTCCGTTTTTTCCAAATAAAGCTCAAAAACTACATCAAAATTTTCAGGATCCGGCCAAAGCTAAAGGAACTGAAGAGGAGATTTTAGAAGAATTTCGAAAAGTGAGACAAACTATAAAAGAATATTGCAGGCAGTTTGCATTAGAAAATTAAGGACCATACGATCCATTTATGCCTTTAATTCATGTCTCCCCGATTCATTTGGAATTGTTTTTTACCAAAAATCCCGATTACATCATAATCGGGATTACTGTTTCTATTCGGGTTAAAATTAAAATTATTTATTTAATAATCTTCTTTACTACTACGCCGCTTTCTGTATAAATGCGCATTACGTAAACACCTTTGGCTAAAAATGAAACGTCTAAAGGCATTTGCTGTGGTACTATTTTTTTAATGAATGCACCGTTTAACGAATAGAATTCTACTCGAGTAATGATATGATCCGGAGCATTAATGCTGATTTGGTTTTCTGTTATTGGTACAGGATAAATTACAATATCATTTGCATTTATTAACGGTATTGCATCATCAGTACCTTTTTTATCCAAAGAAATTATACCCTGATCTGCTGCAGCTTTTTCTGCAATTGTTTCTTCCGTGGCTGCAAGGGTCTTTTTGGTATTAGATGTAACAATCTCATTATCATAAACCGCAGTAATTACAACGTTTTTGGCGTTTGCAGGTATAATTCCTGAATAATTAGTGTCAAATTCTTTACTGCTTATATTGTCTGTATTTATATCCCAATAACTAAAGATATGTCCTGCTTTGGGCTTTGCCTGTAAGCTGTAAGAAAGGCTTTGTACATACTTTCCTTTAAAGTTATTTAATAATTTAATTGTATTAAGGAGAACGTCGCCTTTTGAAAATTCATTAGTAACACTCAATGACATTTCACTGCCTTTAAATCCAAAAGATGATTTTACGTGTTTGGCTGCATACGGCTGTCTTTTACCCCAATACTCTTTTAATTTTTGAATATTTTTTTTCCAGCTTGCCAAAGCGGGTACTGATGAATGCACATCGTGCGTATACGATATTTCATTTTCAATATTTTTTGCAAGGCTGTCAATAATGGGTGTCGTTCTGGCCGGATCAAATGTTTGGTACGCATGCACAATGTACTGGCCGGCAAATTTTTCCTTAAATTTTGCATTTTTGCAAAGACTGTAAAAAACATACCCCATAGAACTTGTTGAACTCTTTTGCGTACGGTTTATATTATTATCTGCTGCCGTATACGCAATCAGCGCTAAATCAGCATCATGCAGTATATAACGCCATTTGGTTTTATTGGCATACGGTCTCCAGGCTTTTATATTATTATCTGGCTGGTCCCGATTGTTGATGTAGGTTTGTACCAAAAAATAATTTAGAACTTCTGGCTCATCGATATATTTGTCTGTATATTTAAGGTAATTGGCATCGGTTTTCAGGTCGTTTGCTTTTAAATAACTTATCATTTCATTCCACTGATTCATGTTTCCCTGAGAAGCCCTAATTGAGGGATAGTCGTTGTGTTTTCCCAGCAAATCATACTGATCTTGTTCTAAGCCATAATTAGATTCTAAATAATCTTTCTGTGTTCTTTCCCTAATGTTCATTAATCCATTATAATTTCCATTAATATAAACAACGGCAGGTTGATAAGCCCTGCGGTCGATATCCATCTGGTCCTTAATCAGAAAATGAACTAAGGCATCCTGCATCATTGTTTTACTGCCATCCTGACCTGAAGTTCTTAAGGTGACTGATTTTCTTTTTTGACCCTTTTTTTCATTAAAAAAGTCATATTTCAGTCTGTTATTTCCCTGGTATCTTTTATCAGCTATAATATTAAACTGCTTGTGCTCTTTTGCGCGCTGGCTGGCGGCAAATATTTCAACATTCATTTGGTAATTAAAGTTGGACGTTTCATTTTGGGACGGAAAAAATTCTACATTCGAAGGTCTTTTCATGACTTTATTATTGTAGTTCCTCCATATGCCTAATGTTCCGTCTTTTCGATATTTTTCATTTACAGCTACAGAAAAAACAGGCAGGCTTATATTTCTTTTATTTTGCAGATACGATTGAGAAACTACGGTACTTGGCAGATAACCGGCGGCGTAAACTTTTGCCCGAATTACTGCATTTGTTACGCTGATTGGACCATTATATACCAATGCTTTTCCGGTCTGCATTTTTGAAGCATCTGTTACCAGCGTTACAGGATCAAAAGGTTCATCTCCGTTTAACGTGTAATAAATTACGGCACCGGGAGTTTTGGAACTTAAAGTAATTTGTTTTGTGCCGCTGACAAATCCGGCAGGCTCACTAAACAAAGGCGAATCAGCTTGTTTTGCCGTTGGAAAACCTTTTGCATTTGTTGTTTTTGGCGTGGGATACGCCATTAAACTCCATTCATTGCCTCCGTCAGCGGTTCTGCCATACGATATATTCCCATTATTTAATGCCGGATAGGTAACTTTATCTATCAGTTTTTTAGTGGTATCGTACATGTAAATAGTACCACCTTTTGGTTCAAGTCTGAAACCTGCATTCATATCCTTATTTGCTTCATCAAAATAAATAAGAGAATATCCGAGTTTTGTGATACTTGCTTTAGAAGTGGTGATCTGCCATTTTGCAGGCTGATTCAAATCGTCTGAAAAATAATAATTTTTGAAGTTTACTGTCGAATTGGAAGGATTGTACAATTCGATCCAATCTGAGAAATTTAATTGTGAAGGATCGTAACTCATGGTGTTGCTGACCATGACTTCGTTGATTTTAATTTGTGCAGTTAATTTTAACGCCGGAGAGATTAAAATAAAGGCAAAAAAAATATAAAGTGCGTGTAAATTTCGATTCATAATATGGCTTTTAAATTAACGCGCAAAACTATCTTTTATCTACCCACTCTTGTACTTTTAAAGTTTTTTGATTAACAATAAAGGATTAAATTTGGTGCTCATCTTTTCTAAAATTTAAAAAATGCCATTTGTACGAATCAGTCTTCCCAAGAAACTTTCGGAAGAAACAAAAAATACTATTTCAGCGTCCATTCATCAATCCTTAATTCAGGAATTTCATATTCCCGCAGATGATTATTTTCATGTAATTGAAGAATTAGAAACGCATCAGATTAAATATCCTGAAAGTTATCTCGGAATTTCACATAATCAAGAAATTGTATACGTGCAAATTATAGCCGGACAAGGCAGAACTTTAGAACAGAAAAAGAAATTGTATCATCATATTGCCACGAGAATTTCAACAACTACAGCAATTTTGATACAGAATGTGATTATTGTTTTAGTGGAAAATAACGGCCTTGAAAATTGGTCTTTTGGCAATGGAGCAATTCAGGAACCAGTTCATTTGAAGAAGTAGTTTAAAAAACAAATCCCAATTCAAATTAATGAATTGGGATTTGTTTTTTTTAAGTGAAAATTAAAACTTCATCTTCTGAATTCTAACGGCATTTAAAATCGCCAGTAAAGCCACACCAACATCAGCAAAAACAGCTTCCCACATCGTGGCAAGTCCGCCGGCACCCAGAATTAACACTATTGCTTTTACCACAAAAGCGAGTGTAATATTCTGCCAGACGATTTTTCTGGTTTGTTTTCCGATGTTTATTGCCATGGCGATTTTGCTTGGTTTATCGTCCTGAATCACAATATCAGCAGTTTCTATTGCGGCATCACTTCCTAATCCTCCCATTGCAATTCCAACGGTACTTAAGGCGATAACCGGAGCATCATTTACGCCGTCGCCAACAAATGCAACGGTTTCATTTTTGGCTTTAATTTCTTCTAATTTAGTTACTTTATCTTCAGGCAGCAAATCTCCAAACGCATTGTTGATTCCTAATTTATCCGCTACAAACTGCACTACATTGGTTTTATCACCGCTCAGCATGGTAACTTTTATGCCTAAGGCTTTTAGTTGATTTACAGCTGTCTGTGCATCTTCCTTAATTTCATCTGCAATAGTCAGGTAACCTGCAAATTTTCTATCGTAAGCGATGGCAATTGTGGTGTAAACCACTGAATTTGGATCAATATTATATGGAATATTAAACTTATCCATCAATTTAAAATTTCCAACATGAAGTTCTTTTCCGTTTATTTCGGCTTTTAAACCGTGTCCTGAAATTTCTTCCACATTTTTCAGTTCAACCGAAGCATCAATTTGCCCCACATGATTGTGAATCGCCGTGGCAACCGGATGTGTGCTTTGGCTTTCGAGCACATTGACCAGTTTCAGCATTTCATCTTTATCAAATCCTTCTGAAATAATGACTTCCTGCACCTTAAAAACGCCTTCGGTCATGGTGCCGGTTTTGTCCATCACCACGTTCTGAATGCCGGCAATACTGTCAAGAAAATTACTTCCTTTAAATAGAATTCCGTTTTTGCTTGCAGCGCCGATTCCCCCAAAATACCCAAGCGGAATACTGATAACCAAAGCGCAGGGACAAGAAATAACCAGAAAAACCAAAGCGCGGTACAGCCAATCGCTAAAAACATAATTATCGACAAAAAGCATTGGCAGTAAGCAAATTGCAATGGCGAGATATACTACAATTGGCGTATAGATTTTTGCAAATTTTCTAATAAATAATTCGGCAGGCGCTTTTTTACTGGTCGCATTCTGCACCATTTCGAGAATTTTAGAAAGTTTGCTGTCATTATAGGCAGCGGTTACTTTTACCAGCGCAATTGTACTTCCGTTAATCATTCCGGCCAGAACCATTTCTCCTTTTAACTTCGTATCGGGTTTGCTTTCGCCCGTCAGTGCTGCCGTATTAAACGAGGCGGTTTCAGATAGCAATTCACCATCTAAACCTAACTTTTCTCCCGCTTTAAGCTGCACAATCGATCCTGCCTTAACATCGGCTGCTTTCATTTTTACGGCGGCATTATCTGCTATAATAGTGACTTCATCCGGCCGCTGATCGAGCAGACTTTTGATATTTGATTTTGCCCTGCTTACCGCCAGACCCTGAAAATTTTCTCCAATAGTATAAAACAGCATAACGGCAACTCCTTCAGGATATTCGCCAATGGCAAACGCCCCGATTGTGGCAATGCACATCAATAAAAATTCTGAAAAAACATCTCCTTTTACAATGCTTTCGTAAGCTTCTCGCAAAACCGGAAGCCCCACTGGTAAATAGGCAATAATGTACCACGCAATCCGCACGTATCCGGTAAACCAATTTTGCAGAAAATAATGATCAAAACCTATCGCGGCTAGTAATAATACAAAGGATATAACGGCTGGTAAAAACATTTTAAACAAACTATCTTCTGCACCATGATCGTGATCGTGATCGTGCCCGTGGTCATGACCGTCAGTGTCAGAGTGTGCAGGTTCGTCGTGTGAACAGCAGCATTTGGCTTGTTTTGTTTTATTTTTTGTGATTTTTTCTTCTATATGTTGATGTTCCATGCGAAAGTTTCAGTTTTGAAGTTGCAGCTCTATGGCTTGAAAAACTTCGTTTTAAATAATGTTTTAAATTTAAGCATTTTGCGGCGATTATTCTTAAAGCAAAATGTTTTAATCTCGTAAAGAGGTACAACAAATTATACCCTAATTCTTTAATCTAAAAACACAGCGTTTATGATTCATTGGCGATTAATCCGGGCCAGCTTCAAAACTCAGTACCTTAGTATCTCAGCACCTTAGCAACTTAGCCTCTTACTCTCTATAAAAAATCAATGCTCATGCTCTCCTCCGCCCTTCATGGCAGATAATAAATAAAAAGCGCCTTTGGTAACAATTGCCGCATCCGGATCAATATTGTCTACAAACTTAACTTCTGTAAAACCTAAATCTGTTGTGCCCGGAATAACTTCAATAGCTTTAAAATGGATTTCTTTTTCTTTTGTTTGTTGATTTACATGCTCTTCTTCCTGCACAAAAACAAAATATTTAGCTGCATTTCTCACCACGGCATCTTTTGGTAATGCAGGAACTGTAGCATTGACTATGTTGATATTGGCAGAAACGTACATTCCTGAAATCAGCTCTTTCGCGTCAGAAGATTCGATCTTAGCATGAACGGCCACCGTTTTACTTTCGTTGGAAAAAGATTTATTAATTCCGAAAATTTTTCCCTTTATTGATTTATTCGACTGATTTGTCAATACAAAATCGATTACCTGACCAATAGAAATAGAACCTAAATCTTTCTCATAAACATTCAGGTCCAGATGCATCTGGCTGTTGTCGACCACTTCAAACAATGAAACTCCGGTTTGGGCAAATGCGCCTTTTGCAATACTGATTTTTCCAACATAACCGCTTATCGGAGCGATAATGGGCACTAAGGACGAACTTCCTTTTGCCGCAATATGCAAAGCTTCTAATTTGCTTTTTGCTGCCTGCGCCCTCGCTCGTTCTGCCGCTAATTTTGATTTAACTTCCTGAAACGTTTTTCTCGGATTTACATTTTCATCGCTCAGCGTTTTCTGGCGGTTGTATTCTAACTGCAAATATTCGATATTGGCTGTAGCCGAATGATAATCTTCCTGTATTTCAATCACTTCTAAATTTTGAATCGTCGCCAAAACTTTTCCTTTATTGACAAATGTTCCTTCTAAAACATAAATATCTTTGACTGTACCACCAATTAAAGTAGCAACTTCAGCAGAATTTTGCGGCGGAACGGTTGTATAACCATTGGCCTTGATGACTTTATTGAGGTTTCTGTCTTCCACCTTTCCGGTTTCAATGCCTACTGTTTTGTATTGAGAATCAGTCAGTGAAACTTCTGTCTCCGATTTTTCCTGTTCGTGGGTTTCTTCGGTTTTCTTTTCATTGCATGCAATTAGGGTCACCGCAAAGCAAGCAAAGGCAAATCGCAAAGCACGCCAGGAAATTAAATTTTGCGTTCCCTGCGAAACCTTAGCGCTCTTTGAGGTTACATGATTATGTGTATTTTTCATTTTAATTGTTTTTTATGGATGGAAACTGCAGTTCGATTGCACTTTGATTAAAGCTGTGAACCGCTTCTGTATATTGTTTTTTAATCTCGATTGCCTGGTTCAAAAAACTGATGTACGACCAATAACTCATATCGCCGCTGGCATAACTTTTTTGTGCCGTATTGATAATCTGCTCCGCATATTGCAAACCTTCATTTTGGTAATAATCTAAGGCTTTCTGCTGCTTGTCGAAGTTGTTTTGCAATTCCTGAAGCTGAAGATTTAATGTGAGTTTACTTTTGTCTAAAGCCAGCTGCGACTGCGAAATACTAATGGCCGAAGCCTGGGCTTTCGCCGAATTTACGCCGCCAAATAACGGAATCTGCAATCCCGCCGTGAAACCCTGAAACAAGGATTCTGTGTTGATGGTCTGTGCAAAATAGCCCAATCCTATTTTCGGAATCCGAAGTGCTTTGAATGTATTGGCTTCTTTTTCATATACTGAAATCTGCTGCTGATAATAATCGTTTACCAGACCGGCAGCTTTTACATTTCCTGCTTCTTTTATGCTCACATATTGCAATGCAGTCGTTTCATCCGGAACAATATTTTCATTCGTCTGCACGAAAAACTGCAGCTGTTTTTGATACATGGCCAAATCATATTCTAATTGCGCTTTCTGCGTTTCAATCTCTTTGACTTTTGCTTTGGCGCTGATGACTTCAATATTCCCGCTTTCTCCGGTTTGAAAACGAAGTTCGGCGTTCTTTAAAAATTTCGTGTAAACCGCATTGAGTTCCACATTTAATTTCTGAATCGAAATACCATACAAATATTGATAATACGCCAGTGTTACGGCTTTTTCTATTTCATAAGAAGATAACGCCTTACGTTTTTCTGCCAATTTTACGAGTTCTTCCTGCAATTGCCGATTGGCTTTTGTGATATTTCCCAGCGGAAAGAATTGCTGTACCGAAATATTATGATCGAAATCGGCACTATTAAACTGACCGCCCTGATACTGCACCTGAAGGGGATCTGCCTGAAAAGCGGTCTTTTTTAGAACGGTTTGTTTTTCTATTTCTTTGTCGGCAATTTTTAAATCGATGTTGTTTGATTTCGCGATTTCTATTGCTTTTTCCAGACTAATCTTTTCTTGTGCCTGCGCAAAAGTTGTAAGTAATAGCACCGCAAGTAACAGCAAAGTTCTATTTTCCGACAGCAGCTTATTTAACCCCAAAATCCGCACGTGAAGCGTGAAGCCTGCAAAGTTTATTTTTCTTAAATTATAGTGTACCTTTTTCATTTTTTTACATTTTTATTGGTTTGCTTTGCGCAAACCTTAGCGCTCTTTTCGGTTAGAATCTTTGCTGTTAAATTTCTCCAGCATTAAATACAAAATCGGCAAAACGACTAGCGTTAGTAACGTTGCTGATAATAGTCCGCCAATAACCACGGTTGCCAAAGGTTTCTGCACTTCTGCCCCGCCGCTTGTGGATAATGCCATGGGCAAAAATCCTAACGAAGCCACTGCCGCTGTCATTAGAACCGGGCGTAATCTGGTTTTGGTTCCGATTAAAACCCTTTGAAGCGGATCCTGAATTCCTTCTGATTGTAATTGATTGAAATACGAAATCAGGACAATCCCGTTTAAAACCGCAATTCCGAATAAAGCTATAAACCCAATTCCGGCCGAAATACTAAACGGCATTCCTCTGAGCCAAAGCGCAAAAACACCGCCGATTGCAGATAACGGAATCGCCGTAAAAATTAAGAGCGCCTGTTTGAAACTTTTAAACGTAAAAAACAACAAAACCAGAATCAAACCTAAAGCGATTGGGAGCGCGACCGAAAGTCGTTTTGCTGCCTCGATCAAGTTTTCGAACTGACCTCCGTACGTCACATAATATCCTGCCGGAAGTTGCAGCTCCCGATCTAACTTTTGCTGTATTTCTTCAACAACACTTTTTATATCGCGCCCTCTAACATTTAATCCAATAGTAATGCGGCGTTTCCCGTCTTCGCGGCTCACCTGCACCGGACCCTGCTCGTAATCAACGGATGCCACTTGTGAAAGTGGTACCTGCTGGCCGTTTGGGAGCGGAATAAATAAATTACTGACATCGGTAATATCAGTACGATTGTCCTGATTCATGCGCACCACAACATCAAATCGCTTGCTTTCCTCGTAAATTTTTCCGGCGCTTTCTCCCGCAAACGACGAACGGATAATCTGATTGATATCTGAAATATTCAATCCGTACAAAGCGATTTTATTGTAATCGTATTTGATGGTAATTTGAGGAAGTCCTGTTACTTTATCGGCTTTTAAATCGCCTATTCCGTCAATACTTTTTATTTTCGAAATCAATTCGGCTGCTTTTGCATCTAAAATTTCCAAATCATCACCAAAAATTTTAATGGCAATATCGCTTCGGCTTCCGGTCATTAATTCGTTAAAACGCATCTGAATGGGCTGCGAAATCTCAATATTGGCGCCCGGAATTACTTCCATTTCCTCTTTCATCGCATTGGCCAAAGCTTCCCAATTGTGGTAGCGGCCTTTCCATTCTTTTTTGTCCTTCAAAACAATAATCAAATCGGCGCTTTCAATCGGCATTGGATCGGTTGGAATTTCACCGCTTCCAATTTTAGACACAATTGTTTTAATTTCAGGAAATTTGGCTTTTAAGATCTGTTCGTATTTTGTTGTCGTTTCTACCATCTGCGTAAGCGAACTTCCGGTCATAATCGTGGCATTGATGGCCAGATCACCTTCTTCTATCGTTGGGATAAACTCTCCTCCCATGTTTTGGAAAACTATAATTCCCAACGCAAATAATCCGAGGGAAATGGCGAGCACCACTTTTCTAAAAGCTAAAACTTTATTTAAAAAGGGTGTATATAAGTTCTCGAGCCAAAGCATCATTTTATCACTGAAATTTTCCTTATGCTCTATTTTTTTCGAAAGAAATAATGCACTCATCATCGGTACGTACGTCAGCGAAAGCAAGAAGGCGCCAATTACGGCAAAACCAACTGTCATCGCCATTGGCCTGAACATTTTTCCTTCGGTACCAATTAGTGCGAGAATTGGGAGATAAACGATTAAAATGATGATTTCTCCAAAAGCCGCGCTATTTCTAATTTTCGACGCCGAATTGTATACTTCAACATCCATTTCTTCCTGCGCTAATTCTTTTTTATTTTTGAGTTTTTGCAGATGATGCATCGTTGCTTCTACAATAATAACGGCACCGTCGACAATGATTCCGAAATCAATTGCACCAAGGCTCATTAAATTACCGCTTACGCCAAAGGCATTCATTAAAATAACAGCAAAAAGCATCGACAACGGAATTACAGAAGCCACAATCAGGCCTGCACGGAGATTTCCCAGAAATAAAATCAATACAAAAATGACAATCAAGGCGCCCTCTAGTAAGTTTTTAGTCACCGTTTTCATAGCATTGTCAACCAATTTTCCACGGTCAATAAAGGCTTCGGCCACGACACCTTCAGGCAGGCTCTTATTAATCTGAATCATTTTTTCTTTGATTCTGTCGACAACGGCACTGGAATTTTCGCCTTTTAGCATCAAAACCAAACCAGAAACAATCTCACCTTTTCCATCTTTGGTCGACGCGCCGTAACGCAGCGCCACTCCTTCACGTACTTCAGCCACATCACGCACCAGCACTGGCGAGCCATTTCGGTTTTTTACGACCACATTTCCTAAATCCTGAGTTCCTTTTGCCATCCCGACACCGCGGATAAAATACGCATATTGATCTTTTTCAATATAAGCACCGCCTGTATTTTGGTTGTTTTTTTCTAAGGCATCAAAAATTTCGGTAATCGTAACGCCGAGGCTGTTGAGCGCATTTGGATTCACCGCAATTTCGTATTGTTTCAGTTTTCCGCCCCAGGTGCTGACATCTGCAACCCCTTTTATTCCCTGCAATTGCGGTATAATTATCCAATCCTGAATGGTTCTTAATTGTACGGCATCGAATTTTTTTTCATAGCCTTTTCTGGCATAGACATCGTATTGGTAAATTTCGCCCAAACCTGTCGTAATGGGCGCTAATTCGGGCGTTCCGGCATAATCCGGAATGTTTTCCTCAGCTTGTTTCAGGCGTTGAAAAATTTGTTCACGGGCCCAGTAAATATCAACATTGTCTTCGAAAACAACCGTTACTACCGACAATCCAAAACGGGAAATACTTCGCAATTCAATTACATCCGGAACTGTTTTTACCGCCTGTTCCAGCGGATAGGTAATTAGCTGCTCGACTTCCTGACTGGCCAGGGTAGGCGCCGTTGTAATGATCTGAACCTGATTATTGGTCACATCCGGCAGCGCATCAAGCGGTAATTTTTTAAGTGAATAACTTCCCCAGGCTATTAAAACAAGGGTAAATAATAGTATAACGAACTTATTGCGTATACTAAACTGAATGGTTTTATCTAACATTTGACTATATAATGACGTGAGAAATCAGACAAAAGTTTTGCCTGTCATTTTGTGGAAAATCCACAACTCTCTAACCCCAATTAATTGGGTATCATTATGCTAATTGTGGCGGCTGCCAAATACTTCCGAAGAAATTGGAAGTAAATACGGAATGGTAACTTGGTAAAAGAATTGAAATTTTAGTGTAAACACCCGGGAATTCATAATTGACGGCAGTTTGATAACTCAGTACCTGAGCACCACAGCAATTGCAAGCGCAAAACGGAGAACATAAATCGCTGTCTTTGTCGTGCGAATGATTATCTTCTGATGAAAATTGGGCTGTTTTATGCATAGCGCTATCCACTTCCACGTCTGCACAAGGCATATTTGAAAGTGCCATCAAATAAATTGACAATACTACTGCTATCCATTTCATAGGGTAAAAATAAGGCTTATTCTATTATAAAAAATAAAATAGTATGGTTAATATTTCACTAAAAAGGTTTTTATTGTTTTAAGTAAATAATAAACTTCTTATAAAAATTGCGCTGCTGCTAATTTTTTTTAGTTAACTTTAACACTATTAAACATATAATTACTTTCATACTCATTTTCTATCCTCCTGTAAAACAACAAATAAGCCAAATTCTCCTTTAGAATACACAGCATACATATTTTATTTCAGCAGTTTCATTAATTAATTTTAAAACACTACAAAATGAAATTTAATTTATTAGTATCAGCCTTATTTTTATTTTTCAGTCTTCCCATTTTCAGCCAGGTTTACACCGATAAAATAGTTGGAGAAAAAAATAAAGTTTTAAAAGACAGTTTAAAAGAAGTTGATTATCCTTATGCGCTCCCAATCTGGGGCGAAAAAGTAGCTCAAAAAGGTTATAATCTCCCGTATTCTGCAGGACTTTCCGTTAATTATTTCTGGCAGGATTCTGAAATTATCATCAAAAATCTTCAGGTAGGTTTTAACAATGGACCGATGTACAATTTGGACGAAATTGTACGCTTTGATAAATCTTCTGTAGAAGCCGGCGCAATTACCATACGGCCGGACATTTGGCTGCTTCCGTTTTTAAATATTTACGGAATCTTTGGTAAAGCCAAACCAACCACTAAAATTAATGCCGGAATATGGATTCCTGATGCGGATAACAATTGGTCGCAGATTGCCAGTTTTAATACAAAGGCCAATTTTGAAGCCACCACTTTTGGACTTGGCCTCACGCCCACAATTGGTATTGGCGGAGGCTGGCTGGCACTGGATATGAATATGTCCTGGAGTGATGTTGATGCGCTCGACAAACCTGCTTTCTCTTATATTTTTGGACCGCGATTGGGAAAAACTTTTAAACTTCGTAAACCGGAACGAAATATTGCTTTGTGGGTTGGGGGATTTAGAGTTCATATTGAAGGAAATACAAAAGGAAATATAGCCCTGTCTGATGTTTTAAATTTAGATAATGCACAGCAAAAAGTAGATGATGGTTTTGACAAAGTAGCTGAAAACCAGACAAAAGTAGATACATGGTGGGACGGTTTAACGCCTGTTCAGCAAAATAATCCCGCCAATATTGCCAAACACAATACGGCAAACCGGGCATTAGAATCTGCAGGAAACTTTTTAACGACTTTAGACGGAGCGCTGAGTACGGCAGGATCATCCACTGTTCAATATTCCCTGCAGAAGGCACCAAAAGATATGTGGAATTTTATTATCGGAACTCAGTTTCAATACAATAAACATATCATGTTTCGACTTGAAACCGGGTTTTTAGGAAGCCGTACACAGGTTTTAGGCGGTCTTCAATATCGTTTTGGACTTTAGACTTTAAACCAACTCATATGAAAAAAGGTCTCTTATTAGCTATCGCTTTATTGGGTTTTGCTCCTCTGCATTCTCAAGTTCTAATTTCATTGATTTTTGGAGACAAGCTAAATTCTCCATTTTTGGAATTTGGATTAGAAGGAGGTGTAAATTTCTCATCGATTTCTAATTTGGAATCTTCAGGAACAAATGCTGGATTTAACCTTGGTTTTTACTTTGACATTCGATCTAAAAAAAATCCCGCCTGGATGATCAATACGGGAGTAATTGTAAAATCGCCAATGGGCGCGCACGGCATTCCTGTTTACTCTTTAAATGATGTTAACTTAGACAATACATTTACGGGGGGCAGCGTGAATCGTGAAATTCGTTATTTTAATGTTCCGATTTTGATTAAGTATCAGTTTAAAAATAATATTTACCTGAAAACCGGACCTCAATTGGGTTTACTGGCGACGGCTTTTGATGCATTTAAAAATGAAATAAACGACAACGATGTTCTTTACAAAAATAATATTCGGGATAAAATTCATGTCATCGATGCCGGAATGGCTTTTGGAGCGGGCTATCATCTGAATGTCGGCAACGGTTTGAACATCACTGTTCAATATTATTACGGATTAGTTCCTGTGATGAAAGGCGACGGTCCGGAACAATTTAACAGATCTTTGTATGTGACCGCAGGAATACCTATAGGAAAAGGAAAAGCAGCACAAAAAAGAGCGGCAAAAGAGGCTGAACTCAATAAAATTGTACTTCCTGAAGATGAACAGCCGAAACCTAAAAACTAAGCCCGCTGCGTATTAATAGAAACAATAAGCCTCAGGATTTCATGGTTACTTAAAATAAAATCGGGTATGTTGTGCAAAATGGCATTATTGGGCATAAAAGGCATTTCGGCGGCAAGCGGGTTTTGAACCACCACTGTACCTCCATGCGATTTGATGGCTTGCAATCCTTTGGTTCCGTCTGCATTTGACCCTGACAATAAAATACCAACAAGTGTTTCGCCATAGATTTCAGCAGCCGATTCAAATGAAACATCGATGCTTGGCCTGCTGTAATTTATTTTTTCTGAAGTGTCAAGGGCGAGAAAGCCGTCTTTTTCGAATAATAAATGATAATTTGAAGGCGCAACATATACAAAACCAGGCAAAAGTTCGGTTTTGTCTTCGACCAGCTTTAATGGTATACTGGCTTTTAAGCTGATAAGATCTTCTAACGTCTGCTCGTCTGTACTTTTTCTATGTACGACAATTACAATGGCAAAACCTTTTAATGGCGTTAGTTCAGGCAGTATATGCATCAGAGCATTCAGACTTCCGGCAGAACCGCCAATGATGACTACTTTACAGTTTGATATTATTTGACTTTCCTCCATATTTTTTCTTTATCTAACTGTTTGTATTTGCTCATAGATATCGAATATTTTATAGTCTCTTTTGTGCCTAAAGCCAGAAAACCTAAAACAGCCAGACTTTCATCAAATAAATTAATTACTCTTTTTTGGAGGTCATTATCAAAATAAATCAAAACGTTGCGGCATAAAATCATATCAAATTCATTGAAAGATGTATCTGAAACCAGATTGTGCTGCGAAAAAACCATTCTTGCGGCCAGTTCTTCGTTAAATTTTGCTATGCCGTAATTGGCAATATAGTAGCTTGAAAAATCTTCCTGACCGCCGGCGTCACGATAATTTTCTGAATATTCTTTCATCATTCGCAAAGGAAAAATTCCCTTCTTTGCCGTTTCCAAAACCGTTGCATTGATGTCTGTCGCATAAATTAAGGATTTATGGAGCAAACCGGCTTCTTTAAGCATAATCGCCATAGAATAGACTTCTTCGCCAGTCGAGCATCCTGCATGCCATAATCGGATAAAAGGTTTTGTTCCGAGTAAAGGCAGGATCTCATTTCTTACCACACTGTAAAAAGAAGGATCCCGAAACATCTCCGTAACATTGACAGTAATTTCATCGACCATTCTTTTATAATATTCCGGATCATATCGAACCTTGGAAAGAAATTCATGAAAATGGGTAAATCCGTCTAAATAATAAAGTCTGTTAACGCGTCTTTTGAGTGAGGCTCTGGAATAACTTCCAAAGTCAAAACCATAATATTCATAAATATCATTTATCAGGGTTTCTAACTCGATATCTTCAATCATAATCAATCAATTCATTCAAATTTTTGCTCAAATTTCGCTCAAAATAAGCAATAATTTATCCACATCTACCGGTTTAGAAATGTAGGCATCTGCCCCAGCTTCCAAACATTTTTCTTTGTCTCCCGGCATGGCCTGCGCCGTTACCGCTACAACATAAGTAAATCTTCTTGATGGTATTGCCTTTATGATCGGAATGGCGTCATAACCATCCATCTCCGGCATCATCATGTCTATTAAAACTGCGTCTATTATTTCATCTGTAGATAATAATCGCAACGCTTCTTCAGCACTTAAACAAGACAAACAATCGAATGATCTGGCACGTAAGGTATTTACCAGCGCAAAGATATTTCTGGGATCGTCATCTATGATTAAGAGTCTTTTTTTACTCATGGTTTACTTTTTATTTTTGCCTCAAATTCTGCAAATCACAAATTATTTTTCAATTAAATTAGTTGGTGATCTGCAGCATTCGTGATTCTGTTTCTTTATATATTCTTTTTATTCTGATCTCTTACTGCTCTTCTTTTACACTTTATCATACAGCCAGACTCTCAATAAAGAAAGCAATTGGTCAATATCAACCGGTTTCGTGATATAATCTGAAGCTCCGGCTTTAATGCATTTTTCGCGGTCTCCGGTCATGGCTTTTGCGGTTACGGCAATCAGCGGTAAATTCATAAATTTAGGAATGCTTCGTATTTTTTCTGCTGTTTCGTAACCGTCCATATTCGGCATCATCATATCTAACAATACGATATCTGTATCTGTATGCTCGTTCAAAATTTTGATGGCTTCTTTACCGTCAAAAGCAGTGATTACATTCATTTTAAAAACTTCCAGCGCTTTTGTCAGCGAGTAAATATTACGAACATCGTCATCTACAATCAGCACTTTTTTCTCGTAAAGGATATTGTTTAGTAAATTTAGCTTTTTATGTCCGTCTTTTTTACCATTTGTTTCTTTTTTATCTTCAACTAAATGCAGAAATAAAGAAACTTCATCGAGCATTCTTTGGTAGGAATGTGCTGTTTTTACAATAATAGAATCAGCATATTTTCTAATTTTAACTTCTTCTTTAATTGACAAGCTTTTTCCTGTAAAGACAATTACCGGCAGATTTTCTAATCCCGGATTTTTCTTTATTCCGTCGAGAATTTGATAGGCTTGTTTGTCCGGAATTCCCATATCTAAAATAACGCAGTCCACATCTGTTTTGGTCAGGGCCGATAAACCATCAGTAACTTCACTTTTAATCTCAGAATTAATGTTATAGGTTTCTAAGAAATACGAAAGTGCTTTTGCGTGCTGCGGATTGTCTTCGATAATCAAAACTTTTTGAGCCTCTTTATTGATAATATTTTCTATTCTAAGGAAAACTTCCGGAATTTTATCAAAAGCAACCGGTTTATCTAAGAAGTCTACGGCCCCTTTTAATAAACTTTCCTGTTTTAATTTATGTGATGACATAATGTGCACCGGAATATGTTTTGTGTGAGAATTATTTTTTAATTCTTCTAAAACTTCCCAGCCGCTTTTTATTGGCAGTTCGATATCCAGCAGAATACCAACTGGTTTGTAAAGCAGGGCAAAATTTAAAGCATAATCTCCTCTTACCGAAACTACTCCTTTGTATCCTTTTTTACGGGTAAAAGTTAGTAATGATTTGGCAAAATTAATATCATCTTCCACAATCAAAATGACTTTATCATGATCTAAAATGTCATTTCTGTCGTCTTCTATTTCATCTGGAATGATGGCGCTCAGGTATCTGTTTTTAGTTTTTTCTTCTTCTGTTTCCTCCGCTGCTTCACCGCTTTCAATTTGCAGGGGCGGAAATTTATCCAGTTCTACTTTTTTACCTATCGTTCCGAAAACCGGAAGACATAAAGTAAAAGTACTTCCTTCATTTTCCTTACTGTGCAGGATGATTTCTCCGTTTAGCAATTTGGCCAGTTCACGGCTTATTGACAATCCTAAGCCGGTACCGCCGTATTTACGTTTTGTAGAACCGTCGGCTTGCTGGAAAGCTTCGAAAATTAAAGGCTGTTTTTTTAACGGAATTCCAATTCCGGTATCTTTTACTATAAAACAAATGATTTTATCATCGTCGGTATTGATTTTGATTTCCAGGCTTACCGCTCCTTTTTCTGTAAATTTGATCGCATTCGAAAGCAGGTTTTTCAAGATTTGCTCTAAACGCATTTTGTCGGTTTTAAGGACAATTGGCGCATCTTTAGAAATAATTTCAAAACCTATATTTTTCTCTTTTGCCACCTGATTAAACAACGCAAAAAGACCGTCTGTGATTTCTTTTGTGGAAACGTCTATAAATTCAAGATCCATTTTTCCGGCCTCGATTTTCGATAAGTCCAGAATTTCGTCAATTAATCCCAATAAACTATTTCCTGAGCTTTGAATTACCTTGGCAAACTCAATTTCTTCCGGAACCATGCCTTTGTTATTATTTTCAGATAACAATCTGCTTAAAAGCAAAATAGAGTTAAGAGGCGTTCTTAATTCGTGCGACATATTCGCCAAAAACTCTGATTTGTAGCGTGTTGTTAACTCTAAAGCTTCAGATTTTTTCTGAACTTCATTGTTTTTTTCCTCTAATAATACACTGCGTTCTGAAAGTTCTTCATTGGTTTGTTCCAATTCTTCCTGCTGTACACGCAGTTCTTCTTCTGATGCCTGAAGTTTTTCTGTCTGTGCTTCTAACTCTGCATTTATGGCTTCTAATTCGCTGTGCTGTACTTGTAATTCTTCTGACTGCGCTTTGGTTTCTTCTAACAATTCCATCACTCTTTTTCTGTTTTGAGTCGATTTAATTGCGATTCCAATATTGTTCGAAACCATATTCAGGAAATCCAAATGCAGCGATGAAAATCCGTAAGTACTGGCCAGCTCAACTGCGCCCTCAATTTTAGTATCAAATAAAGGAACTGCTACAATATGTGTTGGTTTTATTTGTCCTAAAGCATAATTAATCTGAATATCTTCTGGTGTTGCCGCTTTTAATTCTAATAATTTTCCTGAAATAATAGACTGGCCAATCAATCCTTCGCCTTTTTGAATGCGTTCGCGTTTTTTATCTGCAATATAACTGTAACCGCCGGAAATATAAAGCTCGTCGTTTTCTAAAACATACAAAACTCCCGCGCTGCTGTTGGTGTATTCGCATAAATATTCGATCACGTCTTTCGACAGCTCCTCCATCGATTTATCACCTAACATTACATTGTTAAGATTTGCGACTCCGGACTGCATCCATTCTTTTTGAGATAATAAGTCAAAAGATGTTTTTAAGGAAACACCCATATTATTCAATGATTCTCCTACGCTTCCCAAAGCGTCAGATTTTGTATCATCAACCCTGATATCGTAATTTCCACTCGCAATATTAACTGCAATTGTACTAATTGCTTCAATTCTCTGCGCTGTTTCCCTGTCTTTTTTCTCTAATTCTGACTGCAGCAAAGAGCGCTCTTTAAAATCTTTTAAAATCCTGAATAAGAACACAATCGAAATAACAAAGGCCACCAAAAATGCCACAACAATTAAAACTAAACTGTAAGTGCCGTAACGATCTGAGTTGGCGTTTCGCTCTGCCAGAAGATTTTGCTCCGTACTTTCAACCTTTTTAATTTCGGCACGCAGATTGTTCATCATCTCGCGTCCTTCATTAAGGTCGAAAACCATAGTATCCTTACCGAGACGCTTTTTTACGATTTGATTGTTAAGGTATTTGAAAAAACCAGAACGCATTGTTCGCAGTTCGTGCAGCTGTTTTTGCTGCGAAGGATTATCTGCTGTAAGTTCGTCGAGCTTGTCAAAAAAACCATCAGATCTGGACTGAGAGTCTCTGAATCTTTCTATAAACTGCTCATCGCCAGATATTAAATAACCGCGCATACTGGTCTGCGCTTCTGTGAGCAGCGAGGAACCTTCATTTAAATTATAAATAACTTCCTGAGTATGATTTACCCAGAAATTACTGTTTAATAAACTTTTAATACTGATAAACGAAGCGACAGAACTGATCATTAATACCAATAATGACACTAGTGAGCTAATCAGCAGATTTCTTCTAAAGTTACTCTTCATATTTATAATTTATATTTTATTCGTATTTTAATGGAAGTATAATAATAAAGCTCGCGCCCTCTCCTACCTTGCTTTTTGCGGTAATTAAACCGTTGTGTTTTTCTATAATTTTCTTGGCAATTGCCAGTCCAATTCCGGTTCCTTCGTAAGTCTGGCGATCATTTAAACTCTGAAAAATTATAAAAATACGGTCCAGGTAAATCTCGTCAAAACCAATTCCGTTATCTTTTACCGTAATTCTGCAAAACTTGCCATCTGTTGAAACAGGGCTGTCAAAAGATTTCTCTGCAATTAATTCGGAATGGATTTCTATTAATGGATGATCTGTGTTTCCTGAAAATTTAAGTGCATTTCCAATCAAATTCTGAAACACCTGCCGCAGCTGACTCGGAATACTGTCTATTGTTGGCAGTTCTGTGGTTTTTATAGTCGCTTTTTTGCGTTCGATCAAATAATCAAAATCAGACAATACTTCCTGTAAAACTTCATTTAAGTCGGTTACTTCAGGTTTTACCTGCGATGATAATCGCGAATATGCCAGAAGATCTGTAATTAAAGTCTGCATTCTTTCTGCAGATTTTATGGTACGGTCTACATAATCAACTGCTTTTTCATCTTCGGCAAGATAGAGCTCTTTAATAATTTTGATAAAGATTTGGATTTTCCTGATCGGCTCATTTAAATCGTGCGAAACAACCCATGAAAACTGTTGCAATTCGTGATTTCGCATTTCTAATTCTTCGTTTTTCAGCACCAGCTCCTTCGTTCTTTCTGCAATCTTAATTTCAAGATTATCCTGAGCTTCTTTCCGAATTTTTATTTCTTTTGAAAGCAGGTCTTTTATGCCTTTTAATTCATTTTGCTGATCGTAAAGTTTTAAGAATGTCTTCACTTTCAATATAAGCAAATCAGTATCAACAGGTTTGGTAATATATTCTACAGCTCCGGTTTCATATCCTTTAAAGATATATTTCTTTTCAATATTTAGTGCTGAAAGAAAAATAACAGGAATGTCTTTAGTTCGTTTGTTTCCGGAGAGGATTTTTACAACTTCAAAGCCGTCAAGTCCGGGCATCTGAACATCCATAATAATCAGGCAATAATTGGTTTTTAAAATTTTCTTTAATGCCTCTTCGCCTGATTCAGCAGTATCAACATCAATATCGTGCAATTCTAAAGTCTTTTTTAGGGCAATTATATTTGCTCTTATATCGTCTACAATTAATATCATGCTGTCTTGGGGGTAAAAACCGTTATGAATTAAAATGTGTTAATTTAAAATTCGATTAAAATTGTTTTTGTTATATTTAAAAATGTCTGACACTACTTATGCAGCATCAGACAAACTCCAAATTTATAAAAAAAAGTCACAATCGATTTTTATTGTAGCTGTAAATCGTTACATAATTCCCATGTCAAGAATAGTCTGCTAAGTATAATTATGTAAACTCAGTTTTTATTGGAGTAAACATAAAATCTTTCAGGTTAAGGTTTTACTGGTGTTATCGCTATTTTTAGAGTAAAAATTAACCTCTTACAATACGATCATGAAAAAGATAAAAACATTTCCGGAACAGAAACAAAACCTTCCGGGTAACGAATATCAAATGGATCCGGAGCCCGAAATTATACGTGAAAATTATGTGGGAAGCGGCAAACTTTTAGGAAAAACGGCTTTTATAACAGGGGGTGACAGCGGCATTGGCCGAAGCGTTGCCGTTCATTTTGCCCGCGAAGGTGCAAATGTGGCCATTGTTTATTTGAAAGAAGACAAAGATGCCTTGAAAACAAAGGAACTAATCGAAAAAGAAGGCCGTGAGTGCCTTATTATAAGCGGTGACTTAAAAGATGAGAAATTCTGTAAAAGTGCCGTAAAAAAATGTCACACCGTTTTTAAGAAAATAAATATAGTAGTCAATAATGCCGCGGTACAGTTTCCTCAAAATGAATTGGAAAAAATAACCGCTGCACAACTGCACAAAACTTTTGAAACTAATATTTATCCGTATTTCTATATTACAAAAGCGGCACTTCCATTTTTAACAGCAGGTGATACGATTATCAATACCAGCTCAGTTACAGCCTATCGGGGCAGTGAACATTTAGCCGATTATGCCAGTACAAAAGGTGCGATTGTCAGTTTTACCAGATCACTGTCGACAATGCTTGCCAAAAAACAAATCAGGGTAAACGGCGTTGCGCCCGGTCCAATCTGGACACCGCTGATTGTAGCAAGTTTTGACAAATTATCTGATTTTGGAAAAGACAATCCGATGGAAAGAGCCGGACAGCCATCAGAAGTTGCTCCTGCTTATGTGTTCCTGGCATGTGAGGACAGCAGTTATATTACCGGACAATTTATTCATATAAACGGCGGTGAGTTAGTGGGCAGTTAATTTTTTAGCTCTCAGAAAACAAATTTTACGGTACGCTTTTCACTTCATTATTAATATCGCAAAGATGCCGGGGGCGCAAAGTTTCAAAATACTTTCATTATTTCAAAACTTAGCTGATCAGCATCTCAGCACCTTAGAACCTTAAAAAAAATGAATTACATTGATATCATCGGACTTTTCGCGGGCACCTGCGTGACTATATCCGTAATTCCGCAGATTATAAAAGTTTGGAAAACAAAAAAAGTAAAGCAGATTTCGCTGAAAACATTTGGCATCCTGACTTTCGGGATTGCAGTGTGGATTATCTATGGGATTATAAAGAAGGATCTGCCTATTATTATTACCAATAGTGTTTCGCTGTGCCTTAATTTGACTATGGTTTATTTTATTATTTATTATGAAAAAGAAGAATGAGCTTTTCATAATAAATAATAAAATTCCAGCTTAATTTAATGTTTGCAATCACGGCAAACTTGTAGAAGCAAAGTTTTTTCCTTTTATCAGATCTGATAGGTTTTAAATCTGTCAGGTTTCACTTTATAGAAACACAATAAAAGACGGTACTTCTCTACGATAAAACCTTTATGCCTTTGCTCCTTTGCTCCCTTACATTCGCTGCAACTTTATCTTCTCTGCACTTCAAAAAAAAACAGCCCGATAAAAGCTGTTTTTTTTTGAATCTGGAGGTAGTATATGTAATGCTTATTAGCTAGCTAATTTTTGATTGTATGGCTTATATGATAATTGGTATTTTTCTTTGAAAATACGTGGCAGATAATTACGGCTTGCTAATCCCGCAGCATTCATTACTTCTGCTATATTGATATTTGATAATCTTTTGATTCCGTTGATTGGAATAGCTGCCAGATTTATGATTGGATCAAAAGTTTTGATATAATTATAACTGTGCTGTGCGACCTCGATCTCTACAATACTGTTTACGATGCTTTTTTGCAGTAAACTTTTTACGATCCCCTTTTGCGGTATTTTTTTGAATTCTACTAGTTTTTCATTGATTCTTTCGTTTTCAGCGCCTACATATAAATAGTTTCCTGAATCTTTGGTGAATTTCTTTTTCAATTGTGAAATCAATTCGAAATTCTCATCTTCGGCGGCAGCCATAACTGGAACTGCAATCATAGAAAACTGAATTTGCTTGTGGCTCTCAAAATACAAAACACTGTTTATAGCAGCTGTATTATGCAAAATACCATTTTGCTTTTCTTTAATGTTTTTTCTTTCGCCATTGGCTCCAAAACTATGCGTAATTGTTCCTTTATCATTATAGATAAAAAATACCGGTGCCATTTTAAAAGATTCTATACTTAAGGTAACATCGTGATTGAATACAAGGTTAAAATCAAGGTATGACATTTCTTTTTCAAGACGTACGCCGCTGATGGTTCCTTTTGCCCATTTTGATTTTACAGACAAAGTGTATTCATTATTATTTACTTCTAACGTTCCGTCAAAGCTTTCTTTAAGGTTATTAAAAATAGTTTCAAATCCTCCTGTATTTAAGTATAGTTTTTTCATGTTGTTCTGGTTTTAAATAAAGCGGTTTGTACTTGCTTTTTAGTACTAAAACCACATTTGGTTTTTTCTTCATTTCTATAATTCAAATTTCGCACATATTGCAAATCAATTTATTATAGAATTTCGGAGAGATTTTTCATAATTAATATCTTACGAATTACATCAATTCAGCCAGATCATCGGCAGCACGCGGAACTACTGGTAAATTGGCATATTGATATGAAATTTTCTTCAAAACATTTAAATTATAAGATGTCGTTTTTATTACTTTAACTCGAAATTTTATAGTAAAAAAATAGTTATAAAATAAAAAACGCCATCATCTCAACACCCCAGAATCTTTAAAAAAAAAAACAGCTGCTTCAGATAGAATCCGAAACAGCTGCTCCTCAGCAAAATAAAAATACCTAATTCCTATTTTATTTTATGTAAGTTTATGAATGTCTGCGTTCTTGTCATAATTCGCTTTCGGAATATCCTTAAAAAACTCAGCTTCTTCAAGATCAGCAGTTGGGCCGTATCCTATTAGATGAGTTCCTT
>Ga0247811_1000066_pt1 | contig 38093 bp, 40 predicted proteins | sample UWRJL134311R1_FD_189018 | JGI IMG/M metagenome (GOLD analysis project Ga0247811, IMG submission 189018) | Plant litter microbial communities from Arlington Agricultural Research Station in Wisconsin, United States - UWRJ-L134-311R-1 | ecosystem: Environmental > Terrestrial > Plant litter >...
TATTGTCAGAACCGCTTTGATGCATTGCATAAATGGATTGCATTACTTTAACGCGTATGTGTCTTCTATTTACCACCTTGTAAGAACATTTAAAAATTAGTCTGCAAAATTAAGGATTTCAATCCTTATATTAAAATTAATTCGCAAAAAAGTCGTGGTTTTGGTGGTCAGTTTTCAGTATTTCCTAATGATTTGGAGTATGCTGCTAAAAAAAGTCTCAGTTTACAAGTAAAGTGTAAACTGAGACTGAGATTATAAACTGACAATGAACACTAAAAAAGTGAACACTGGAAACTAATTACTTTTTAGCTGCGTTTTCAATTTTTCTCAAATCAATACGATTTTGAGCAATTGTAAGCGCTGCTTTATGCGTTGTCATTCCGTTTTTCACGGCATAATCGATAATTTCTAAAGTAGTGTTATAGATATTTTCGGTTTTCGTCATGATCTCTGCTTTTCCGTAATGCTCTAATTCAGCATACACATTGATAATTCCACCCGCGTTGATCAAGAAATCCGGAGCATATAAAATACCTCTTTCCTGCAATCTTGCACCGTGAACGTTTTCATCAGCTAATTGATTGTTGGCAGCACCAGCAATCACTTTAGCTTTAATTTTGTTTACCGTGTTATCATTGATAGTCGCTCCCATGGCACATGGCGCATAGATATCAACATCAGCACTATACAAATCTTCACCCGTATAAATTGCCGCGTTGTATTTTTGAGCTACTTCGTATAATTTTTCTTCATTGATATCAGCGATGGTTACGATTGCTCCTTCTTTAGTCAAATACTCAACCAAAGCTTCACCAACGTGGCCAATTCCCTGAACCAACACTTTTTTACCGTCTAGAACATCAGAACCAAACTGGCTTTTAGCCGCCGCTTTCATTCCTAAATAAACACCATAAGCAGTGATAGGAGAAGGATTTCCAGATCCGCCTCTTTCTTCAGAGATTCCCGTAACATAAGGCGTTACATCTCTCACTGTATCCATGTCTTTCGTTTCCATTCCAACATCTTCAGCAGTGATATATCTTCCGCTTAAAGAGTGAACGAATTCTCCAAACTTGCGCATTAACTCTGGTGTTTTTTGCGTTTTAGCATCACCAATAATTACTGCTTTACCACCACCGATATTTAATCCTGTAATAGCAGATTTATATGTCATCCCTCTTGAAAGACGTAAAACATCATTCAGAGCTTCCCATTCCGTATTGTAATTCCACATTCTGGTACCTCCTAAAGCTGGCCCCATAACTGAGTTGTGAATACCAATAATTGCTTTTAAACCTGTATCTTTGTCATTGCAAAATACAATTTGTTCGTGATCGTCAAAAGATAATTGACCAAAAACAGGATCCATTTTTTGAAGTTCCTTTCCAGTTGCGAAAGTTGCATCCATAGCGTTACTATTTATTTGTTAAAATTATGAATTTGTCAAAAAGACATCTCAAACATAATCAAAAAATACATATGTGCTAATATTTTATCTTTAAAATAACAATTTAACAATCAATTTGTTTTGATAAAATTATATATTCTATTGCTTTTAATTGAGTATAAATTGCCAAACCAAAACATTTCATCATTGAATCTCTTAAAAAAATGAAAGAATTAAGCTATTTAAACAAATATTTCATTAAATATAAATATAGTTTCTCAGCAGGAATTTTAATCACTATAATCGCACAAATATTCTCTTTATTCACTCCGAAGCTAATCAGCAAGTCTCTAAATGCTATCGAAAAGTTTGATAAATTGCCGGCTGCAGATCAGGCATCTCAGGTAATTATCGATTCTTATCGTCAAGATTTAATTCATAATGCATTGCTAATCATAGCCACTACGATTGTTGCCGGTTTCCTGACCTTCTTAATGCGTCAGACTTTAATCGTAATGTCACGCCATATTGAGTTTGACCTGAAAAATGAAGTTTTCAAGCAATACGAGAATCTTTCTCAGAACTTTTACAAACAAAACCGAACCGGAGATTTAATGAACCGTATCAGCGAAGATGTTTCTAAGGTTCGTATGTATGTTGGTCCTGCGGTTATGTACACAATCAATACGTTTATTCGTTTTGCGATTGTTATCTTATATATGTACAATGTTTCACCACGATTGACATTGTATACAATTTTACCTCTGCCAATCCTTTCTTATTGTATTTTTAAACTAAGTTCTGAAATCAATAAACGCAGCACTACTTTTCAGCAATATCTATCGAAAGTTTCCAGTTTTTCGCAGGAAATTTTCTCCGGAATCAGAGTTATAAAAGCTTATTCGTTAGAAAATCAGCATCAGGATAATATGGTGGCTCTTGCCGATGAAAGCAAAAAAAAGAGTTTAGATTTAGCCAAAGTTCAGTCGCTATTTGGCCCATTGATGATTGCGTTAATCGGAATCAGTAATTTGGTGGTTATTTATTTTGGAGGCGTAATGTACATCAACGGAACCATTCCGAATATTGGAACCATTGCCGAATTTATTTTATACGTAAACATGCTGACCTGGCCCGTTGCGTCTTTAGGCTGGGTTTCATCGATGGTTCAGGAAGCAGAAGCGTCTCAAAAACGTTTGAATGAATTTTTGAAAATTGAACCGGAGATTAAAAACAACAATCAAAATTCATCAGACATTCAGGGTTCCATTGCTTTTGAAAATGTAAGTTATACGTATGAAGATACCAATATTGAAGCACTGAAAAATGTTTCTTTTACAGTAAAAAAAGGAGAAACATTAGCCATTTTAGGAAAAACCGGATCCGGAAAATCAACCATTTTATCCTTAATCTCCCGTTTATACGATGTTACCGATGGAAGAATTACAATTGACCAAAACGAAATAAGCTCTTTAAACTTAAATGATCTCCGCAATAATATCGGGATCGTGCCTCAGGATGCTTTTTTGTTTTCGGATACCATTAAAAACAACATCAAATTTGGCAATCAAAATGCGACTGATGAAGAAGTAATCGAAGCTGCAAAAAATGCCGTTGTTCACGATAATATCATTGCATTTAACAAACAATACGACACTATTCTGGGCGAGAGAGGCATCACACTTTCAGGCGGACAAAAACAGCGTGTGTCTATTGCGAGGGCGATTATTAAAAATCCGGCCATTTTACTGTTTGATGATTGTTTATCAGCAGTTGACACTGAAACAGAGGAAACAATTTTAAATAATCTATTCGAAATCTGCAAAAACAAAACCACAATTATTGTAAGTCATCGAGTATCCTCAGCAAAGAATGCAGACAAAATTATCATTTTAGAAGATGGAAGAATCATTCAACAAGGCTCTCATAATCAATTAATAAATCAAGAAGGTTATTACGCATCATTATATTTAAAACAACTTTCGGAAAAAGAATTACTTTAAATGTTGCGTAATAGATAATTTTTTATGATTTTTGATTACTATTAATTCCAAAAAATGATAGAACGTATTATGAGAGAAAATGACATGTTAGAAAAAGAAGAGATTTTTTCTAAAGTATTACGAGCAGGAAGAAGAACTTATTTCTTTGATGTGAGAGCTACTAAGGCTGACGATTATTATATCACAATTACAGAAAGCAAAAAATTCACAGAAGAAGATGGTTCTTTTCATTTTAAAAAACACAAAATTTACTTGTATAAAGAAGATTTTAGTGCTTTTGCCGAAATACTGGAAGAAATGACTTCATACGTCCTGAACCACAAGGGCGAAGAAGTAATATCTGAAAGACATCAAAAAGATTTTAAAAAAGAATACGGTTCTGATAAACCTGAAGGACAAAGATCGAGCTTCACAGATATTGATTTTGACGATATCTAGTCCCCCTATAACTTTTTAAAAAGTACGAGTCCAATTTGTTCAACATTTTGGGCTTTTTTTATATATTAATTATTATTTTAGATTTAAGACTTTATATTCTTAAATTGGCTAAAATTGCCCACAACAATTCAATATTTTTAAAATGAAAAAATTAATTGTATTACTATTCTTTTTCTTTCTTGGAGTTGCCTCTTTTGCCCAAAAATTAGAATACGAAACCAAATCGAACATTCAGTATTATAGCGCTGTAACCAATAAATCAGACAGTTATATTAATGAAAGATGCGTTTTGGATATTTATTATCCAAAAAACACTAAAGGCTTTGCCACGATTGTTTGGTTTCACGGCGGCGGATTAACCGGAGGAAGCAAAGAAATTCCGGAAGCATTAAAAAATAAAGGATTTGCCATTATTGGCGTCAATTACAGATTAGCACCAAAAGTAAAAGGCGCTAAATGTATTGAAGATGCAGCCGCCGCAACGGCATGGGCTTTTAATAATATTGCAAATTATGGCGGTGATACTTCTTTAATTTTTCTTTCAGGGCATTCTGCCGGCGGTTATTTGGTATCGATGGCAGGTTTAGATAAAAAATGGCTGCAGAAAGAAGGAATCGATGCTGATAAAATTGCAGGATTAATTCCGTTTAGCGGTCAATGTATTACTCATTTTCAAATAAGAAAAGAAAATGGCATTCCTGATACGCAGCCAACAATCGATGCTTTTGCTCCACTTTATTATGTTCGCGCCGATGCACCGCCCCTTTTATTAATTACCGGCGACCGGGAATTAGAAATGTTAGGCCGATATGAAGAAAACGCCTATATGGCGCGCATGATGAAAATAGCCGGACATAAACAAACTAAACTTTTTGAATTAGACGGTTACGGCCACGGCATGACAGAACCTGCTTTTCCACTTCTCATAAATGAAATAAATAGAATTTTAAAAGAGAAACAAAATAAAAAATAAACATAAAAATTCCACGGCAATGGAAACACAGCTATTAATATTACCGGGACTTGGAAATTCCGGAGACAAACACTGGCAGACCTTCTGGCATAAAAAATTCAAAAATTCAATACGGGTAGAGCACGATAATTGGGATGAGCCCATTCGCGAAGAATGGCTGGAACGACTCAATGAATATACTGTCAAACTTGACCGTCCGACTGTTTTAGTCGCGCATAGTCTCGCTGTATCATTAGTTTTGCATTGGGCAAAAGCAAATCATAATCCTAATATTGTGGGCGCTTTATTAGTGGCTCCAGCCGATGTTGATTCACCGCTGCATACGCCGGAGATCATCAGAAACTTTGCTCCAATGCCCCTTTATAAACTTCCATTTCCTTCAATTGTTGTCGCGAGCGAAAATGATCCGTATGCTTCTTTTGAAAGAAAACAATATTTTGCCGAAAAATGGGGAAGCGATTTTGTAAACGTAGGCCAGCAAGGTCACATCAACTCAGATTCTGACTTAAAATATTGGGAAGAAGGCCAGTTAATTTTACAGCAGCTACTCTCTCAGGTTTAAAAAGTGATCAATATTCAGATTTTTAGTGTTCCGTCTCAAAATGAAAATAACTGAACACTAAAAATCTGAATACTGAATTGTAATACATTACCCAATCCTGAGTCCGTTTTCTATCTTAAAATCAGGAGCCAGTAAAATAACGTCTCCCTCCTCGCCCACAGCACCAAGAACGAGACACTCGCTCATAAATTTTCCTATTTGCTTTTTAGGAAAATTGACAACTGAAACGATTTGCCTGTTTAGCAAATCTTCTTTTTGGTACCTTTTCGTAATTTGTGCTGATGATTTTCGAATTCCAATTTTTTCTCCAAAATCAATCGTAAGCTGATAGGCTGGTTTTCGAGCTTCAGGAAAATCATTTACTTCTATAATTGTTCCAACACGCATGTCGGTTTTTTCAAATTCATCCCAGGTTAAATCCATTTTTTGTATTTTCTAACATTGGTTACAAACGTATTAATTTTGTAATTATTCGAACTAATTCTATAACCCTTTTTTTTCTGGTGTATCTACTTTTACTTACTAATGTAATGCGTTCACACTAAAAAACATATAATGGAAAATAGTTCAATAAATACCACCCCATCTCTTAGAGATTCTGAATTTGACATTCAACTTCAAAATACTGATAAATATATAAAAACTGCAAAAAACGTAAACCTCTATGTTAGGGATTATGGAAAAGGAAAACCGGTAATCCTGATTCACGGATGGCCGCTTTCTAATGAAATGTGGGAATATCAGATTGATTTTTTAGTTCAAAACAATTATAGGGTTATTGCTTATGACCGCCGTGGATTTGGTAAATCTTCACAGCCTTGGGATGGTTATGACTATGATACCCTGACAGATGACTTAAAAGAAATTATTGAGCAGCTTCAGTTAGAAAACGCCACTCTGGTAGGATTTTCAATGGGTGGTGGCGAAGTGGTACGTTATTTTAGCCGTCATGGCGGAAAAGGCGTTACGAAAGCAGCTTTAATTTCATCAATTATTCCATTTTTAGCAAAAACAGAAGATAATCCTGAAGGACGTCCCAAAGAAAAAGGTGAAGCAACTGCCGCCGCAATAAAAGAAGACAGAATTGGGTTTTTAGATAATTTTGGTAAAATATTTTTTGGAATCAACATCATCAACAAACCTTTAAGTACTCCTCTATTAGAATATTACAGAAATTTATGTTCATTAGCTTCGCCAAGAGCAACGCTTCAATGTGCAGAATCGCTAAACAATACAGATTTTAGAGATGAACTTCATCTTATTAAAGTTCCTACTTTGATTATTCATGGCGATGATGATAAAAATGTGCCACTGGAGCTGAGTTCGAAAAAAACTGCCGAGGCAATAACAAACAATACTTTTATTGTATACGAAGGAGCGCCACACGGATTATTCTACACTGAAAAAGACCGATTAAATCAGGATTTATTAGCATTCCTGAATTCATAAATAGTAACTAATATTCAGGGAAAAGATACATTAGTTAAATTTCCCTGAATATTTTTTTATGCCTGTACTCTTTCTTTTGCAGAATTTTAAAGTTATTTTTGACTACTTAATTTTGTAAAGAAATGGCACGAACTCCTTCAAATATGATTCCCCTTGGAACAATTGGTCCAAATTTTTATCTAAAAGATACGAACTCTAATAATACTTATTCATTTGAAGATTTAAAGGGATCAAAAGGCACTCTAGTTATTTTTATATGCAATCACTGCCCTTTTGTACTTCATGTCATCAGGGAAATTGTTATGATTTCGAATGATTATCGTGTTCAGGGCCTTGGTATTATTGCTATTTCAAGTAATGATATCGAAAAATTTCCACAGGATGCTCCTGAATTAATGACTGAATTTGCTTTTCAGAATAAAATGGATTTTCCCTATTTATTCGACGAAAGTCAGGATGTCGCAAAAGCCTACGATGCTGCCTGCACTCCCGATTTTTACTTATTTGACAATCAAAATCGTTTGTTTTATCGAGGCCAATTAGATGATTCGAGGCCCGGAAACGGAATTCCGTTAAGCGGAAGTGATCTTCGAAGTGCTATCGATGCACTTATTTACAACAGAAGTTTAAAAGATTCTCAGAAGCCAAGTCTGGGCTGTAATATCAAATGGAAATAAACTATTTGAGCCAATTCAAAAAGTTTACGTATCTTTGTCAATCAAATTAACAATCCTCATTTTGAGCACTATAACAATAATTACCGCTTTTATGCTGTTGTTTTCTGTAAAAAGAAAACCGCTTACTGCTGTTTTTATTTCACATAGTAAGGCCTTTATTAATTAGGCCTCCGTCTATTTCAATTTCTTCTTTCAGACGGAGGATTACATCAATACCACTTATTTATCTTGTTTGACAGCATTTGTTTGTCAGACATATTTTTGATTTCATTATTTTACAATTTTAAAATTAAACTGTTGGCAGACAGAAGTAACATTGCATTTCATCCTGTACCAAAAAGAAGAAAAATCATTCAAATAAATCAATAATAATAATAATAATAATAATAGATATGAAACCGACACCCACTTTCTGTAAAACAGATTACCAATTCTTAAGAGAATTGATTGTAAAAAGTAAAAATTCAACAAATACTAAAGAAGCAAATCAGCTTTCGCAGGAACTAGACCGTGCTGTAATAAGCAAAGAAAGCGATTTAGACAGTACAGTTATCAGGATCAATTCTGTGGTAACGATTGAAGATGTAAAAGCAAATAAACAAATGAAAATTCAAATCGTTTTACCTTCATCTGCAGATGTAAAACAATCTAAGATTTCAATACTTGCGCCTTTAAGTGTTGCTATTATTGGTTTTAAACAAAATGATGAAGTAGATTGGGAACTGCCGGCCGGCATCAAAACGTTAAAAATAATTGCGGTAGACAATACGGCTGTACATCATTCATAACTTTTTAAACACCTCATTATGTGCAGGTGTTTTTTTATATCTGAATAAAAACAAAAAAACTATTCAATAAATTATTAAATAGTTTTCATGCTTCTTTTTCAAACGTCAATTATTACAATTGCGAATGAATATAATTTGTGATTGATGCCATTTTTACATCATCAAGCTTCGCTTTTTTCTGCATTCTCAGCAAAATTGGCTGCCATTCTTCTTTACTAAATTGTTTTGGCTCATACCACTTGTGGCACTTTGCACAATTATTATCATACAACTGTTTTCCTTCTGCCAAAACCGGATCTCCAAATATAAGATCTTTAGCAGATACTTGTTTTGAAGGCGGCGGTGGCGGCGGCGGTATTTCTCCCTGTGATTGTTTAGCTCCGCATGCAGCCAGCATCATGATCATTCCTGCCAAAATTATAGTTTTTTTCATCTCTGTGTTTTTTAGTAAATATAAAAAAAATCCCATTCGGCATGCGAATGGGATTCTTATTTAAAACAAAACCAGATTGCTTCTAATATTCTTATTTTACCTCCATTAATTCAACGTCAAAAATCAAAGTTGCGTTTGGCGGGATAACTCCTCCAGCTCCGGCTGCGCCGTATGCTAAATCAGATGGGATTACAAAACGGGCTTTGTCACCAACCTGCAATAAAGCGATACCTTCATCCCATCCTTCGATAACCTGACCTTGACCTAATCTAAATTCGATTGGTTTTTTACGTGGGTAAGAAGAATCAAAAACTTTTCCGTTTTCTAAAGATCCTTCGTAATGAACAGCAACTGTTTTACCAGCTTCCGCTTTTTTACCATCCCCTTTATTAATCATTTTGTAACGCAAACCGCTGTCTGTTTTATCAAAACCAGCAGCCAGTTGTTCCATTTTAGCTTCCGATTCTGCTTTTAGAGCTGCATCTCTTTTTAGACGTGCACCTTTTAAACCAACAAAAGCTTCAATTGCATTAAATTTTTCAGCTTCTTCTCCAACTCTAATAATTTCTACGCTTTGTAAAGCGTCACCTTGAGCAACAGCGTCAACGATATCTTGTCCTTCAACAACATGACCAAAAACAGTGTGTTTTCCGTCTAACCAAGAAGTTGGAACGTGTGTGATATAAAACTGAGAACCATTACTGGCAGGTCCTGAATTTGCCATTGCCAAAACTCCCGGACGATCGTGTTTTAAACTTGGGTGAAATTCATCATCAAATTTATAACCCGGATCTCCTGTTCCTGTTCCTTTAGGACATCCTCCCTGAATCATAAAATCAGGAATAACTCTGTGAAATGTTAATCCGTCATAGAATTTTTGTCCTTGAGGTTTTACTTTATTTTCCATATTCCCTTCTGCAAGAGCAACAAAATTCCCTACAGTTCCAGGTGTTAAATCGTGTGTTAGTTTTACTAAAATCGAACCTTTACTAGTATTGAATTTAGCGTATATTCCGTTTTCCATTGTTGTTATTTTTAATTATAATGCAAATTTACAAATTAATTTTTTATCATTTTGCGTGAAATACGCAAGTATCTTTGATAACTGAATTTTGAAGATTGATAACTGATATTTTCGTATCCTCATCAAAGTTATTAGTACGTTTTACAATTTTTCCATAAGGTTCATTTTTAAAAAATATAGTATCGTTTCTGAGAATTGTATTTTCGTTAAAGATTATAACATCCTTCAATCCGCAAAATGTACCACACTTCCAGGTATAACCTTTTATTTCTTCATCTGACAGCGTCTTTTGACAGCTTGCCGCTAAACCTAAAATTGCAAAAATTACTAATTTTTTCATCTTTATAATTTTAATCTTTTAGATTTTGATTTATAAGTAAGGCCGTACACTACAAAAGACAATGCCGATAAGCCAACGCAGCCAATTGTTACGGCGTGCCATCCTCCCAGTTTCCATAATAATAATCCGTAAGCAGATCCTGCAGCAGTCCCTAAAAAACTAAACGACATAAATACGGTATTTAATCTGTTTCGGGCTTCCGGCAATAATGAATAAACGCGGGTTTGGTTTGAAATGTGAACGCCTTGTATGCCTATATCAATAAATACAATCCCGATTGCAATTCCGATCACACTTTCTACTGAGAAATAAAAAACCAAAAAGCTGATCAAAATTAACAAACAGCCGTAACCAACGGCTACTCTTGAACCGCCTTTATCTCCCATCTTACCTACCAAAGGCGCTGCTAAAGCTCCTGATGCGCCTACAATTCCGAATAAACCAATTGTGGCACTGCTAAAATGAAAAGGTGCTCCGGAAAGCAATAAAACCATCGTGGTCCAGAATGCGCCAAATTGGGCAAAACTAAAAACATTAATTATGGTTGCTTCCCGTAAAACGGGCTGTGTTTTTATCAATGTAAAAAGCGATTGAATCAATTGACCGTAAGACCCTTGAAATTGAGGTTTATTAACAGGGAATTTATTTTGAATGACAAAAAAGATCATAAGACAAATTCCGGCCGCGATATAAAACATCGATCTCCATCCTAAAAACTGTCCAATAAAACCGCTCAAGGTTCTCGAAAGTAAAATACCAACCAGCAGACCGCTCATAATTGTTCCAACTACCTTTCCACGCTGTTCCGGCGCACTCAAAGAAGCTGCCAGAGGAAGAATAAGCTGCGGCACAATTGATGTAATTCCGATTAACAATGAAGCTGCCTGCAAAAGAAAGAAACTTTTTGCAGTCGCTGCAAGAATCAATGCAATCACTGAGGCAAAAGTGGTCATTAAAATCTGTTTTTTACGTTCGATTTTATCGCCTAACGGCACCATAAAAAACAATCCAATGGCATAACCGGCCTGAGTCAGGTATGTTATTGTACCCGCGCTGGCTTCAGGAATTTTAAATTCGCTGGCAATTAAAACAATTAGAGGCTGGCAGTAATAAAGATTTGCAACTATAAGTCCAGTGCAGGCTGCCATAAATAAGACATTCGTTTTGGATAAATTCATATTGCAAAAATACCAATCTAATTTTTACCAAAACTTTAAAAAATGTATAAATTTTTCAATGTGTCAATCAGATCAAGCCTATTTAGTATTAATTATATTGATTGTAAAAAGATTATGATTTCAGAAAATCTTCTCTCGCCGGTCCAAAAACATCCGTAAGCATTCCGGTTTCCAAACAAACTACTCCATGAATCGCGTGAGGCGGAATATAAAAACTGTCTCCTTCTTTTAAAGTTTCAGTAACTCCGTTTATGGTGACATCAAACTTACCACTTGCTACGTAAGTTACCTGAGTATGATAATGTTCGTGGAGAACGCCAATTCCTCCTGTTTCAAAATGCACATTTACAAGCATCACTCTGTCATCAAAAGCAAGTATTTTGCGTTTAATGCCTTCACCCACTACTTCCCACTCAATTTCATCACCTTTTATAAATTCTTTACTCGTACCGATCTGCATAACTTTTAATTTAAATTTCCACAAAAATAACACTTTTATATGACTTTATTCTTACAGCAGTTCTTTCGCAATAAAATCGAAACTTGTTTTAATGGATTGCAGCGCATTGACAGCAAAATTATTTTCCTGCTCTACAAAAATATGCCGCACGCCAGATTGTTTTGCTTCTTTAAAAATACTTTTAAAATCGATAGAACCTGAACCAATTTCAGTATTTAAAGCCTGATTAGCGTTGTCCATATCTTTTACGTGCCACAATTTAAAACGTCCCGGATTTTGTTGAAATAACTGCAGAGGATCATTTCCGGAGCGAACCACCCAATATAAATCCAATTCAAAATTAACTAAATTTTTATCGGTTTCCCTCAATAAAATCTCGAAACCGGTAACGCCATCGTGTTTTTGAAATTCAAAATCATGATTATGGTACGCCATTTTCAAGCCTGACTTATAACACATTTTTGCCACTTCATTTAAGCGTTGGGCAATTTTTTTATAATCTTCGATATTACGGCGAAAAGGTTCATCGACCCAGGGAATAGTAAGATATTCCTGGTTTAAGACTTTTGCAGCTTCTATCGCAGCTATTAATTCTGTTGTATTTCCATCTACTAAAAAGCTGCCCAAATTATAATGTCCGCTGACAGATTTCAGGGTATTCTGGTCTAGTATTTTTTTTAATTCAACAGCTGACAACCCCCAGAACTGATCTTTGATTGAAAAACCATAAGTTTCAACAGTCGAAAATCCTGCTTTCGAAACTGTTTCTAAAACACCTTTTACATCTTTTGGAAGTTCATCCCGCAATGTATACAACTGTAAACCTATTTCTTTTTTATTCATAGTAAATGCTAATGAAGGCAAAGCCAAAACTGCTGTCGTGGCTAAACTGGTAGTAATAATAAAGTTTCTTCTTGTGATCATTTTGTTTATAAAAATCAGAAAAGTAAAGCTACTCTTTATTTATTGAAAAAAAATATCATCCTTTTTCATTAAAGCATATCCGTCAGTTAAATTATTTCTTTTGAAATATTTTTCTAAATCTGCCAGCCTTTTTTTGTTATCATATTTTATACAGGAATGCAATTTTCTTTGGCAGACAGAGCATAATCTTATGGAGCTTTTATCTGTTTCAGATAAACTATTAGTTCCATTCATTACGCAGTCTGCAGTAATACAATGATGCAGACCAAACATGTGGCCAATTTCGTGAGAACTTGTTTTGATCAGTCTCGACAAGCAGAGATCAAAATTTTCAGAAGTTAATTTTCCATCCTGTAATCTATAAATTGAACTCACGCCAACCTTATCACGATAAGAAGCCAATCCAAAAACATAATTCCATTCAGGCTTAGGATATAAATCTAGTTCTGAAAGTCCCATTAAAGCAATCCTGTTTAAAGGTTTTTCTTTTTTTAATACATCATCTAAAAGGTAACCCGCCAATAATTGTTCGTGACCATACACTAATCTTCTGGCAGAATTTGGAACTATATCATTAGAAATTGGCTCTAAAGTTTTTGTTTTTAATTGAAAGAAAATCTCTAAATATTCATTGGTGAGTTTAATTTGCTTTTTTTGCAAAGCAGTAAAATTTCCAATAGGTCTTATATAAATAATATTTGCATCTTCTGATGGAACAATATGATTCGATCTTTCATATTGGTCAAAACTTTGACCTTTTTCCTTATGAGAAAACAACCAATCTCCATAAACAGGTTTGGCCAACTCGATATCATTTTTTTTAATATGTTTAAAGTATGTAATTTCTTTTGGAGTTTCCTTTGTACTTTTTCGGATCTCTTTTGGACTATCTCTAGCTTTTTCTTTTTGACAAGAACAAAATAATATAACAATGAAGATGATTATTTTTCTCATATCCTTTTTTGATAAATATATTAAAAAAGCAGATACGATATTATGAATACAATATTACTCTAATTTCTCTTCATCAAAATTATCGAAATAAGTAAAATCTTTGGTTATCAAACCATTTTCGATTGTAAAAATGGTGCAGATCGGCAGTTTGAATTTTGAGTTATCAGGCGCCGTTCCGGTTGAAACAAACTCAACAATAATATGATTTGTTCCTGAAGGATAAATTTGAATAATTTCATCATGAAGATCCGGAAAAACTTTATTCAGTTCCGCATATTTATCTTCTGTTTGTTTACGGGATTGCTTTACGATTCCATCGCCTAATGAAGGGTCTTTGAAATCTGCAGTTTCAGTATACATCGCCGCCATTTCTTTCCAATTATGATTATTGAAATGCTCAAAATACTGTTTTATCAGTTTTTCGTTTTGGTTGGTATCAATCATTTTTGATTGGTTTTGATTGTTGCAGGAAACAAATATTAAAGCTGTAATAAAGAAAATTACTTTTTTCATTTTTTATTATTTTTAGATTTGGGTCTCTAAAAATAATAAAAAAAAGTAGATTAAAATTACTTCGCAGTCAGTAAGTTCATAGTACTCAATTTATCAGAATCAAGTGCCTGAGGCGGATAATTTTGTTTTTCTTTTCGGCTGGAAAAAATCTTACCTTCTTTATTAACATAAATATAGTTGTAATTCCAATAATTTGGACCTGCAATCTTCGACCCTTCTGAATTATCAGAATTGGTAAAAACCTGATCTGCATATACCAGAACTTCGCCTTGGTTTTCATTATCCAAAACCCGAACCGGCGGACCTAAAGTTTTGATCAGTTTCTGTTTGGATTCTCCCACCCATCCATTCATTGAAGTTTTGTTGCTAGAGCATGAAACAAGCAGCATAAACAGAGCTGTAATAAGTATTATTTTTTTCATAGGACCAATATTTTTAGAATACTGCTAATGATCAAATTACGTCATCATTAACTATGTAATAGTACTTGAAATTACAAATTTTGGCTTTACATAAATACAATTAAATGTTATATAATTATTACTTATTTTATTGACAAACAATCATTTATATTTTTTACAGAATAGACTTAGATTTTCTTTCATGATATAAAAATCCTGCTTTCTTATTTGAATTTTGTTTTTTAAAATTCTCAAATATTAACTTGTATCTTTGCAGCTTAGAACAATTGAAGAAAAAATGCGAATTGATATTATAACAATTTTACCGGAGTTATTGAAGAGTCCTTTTGAGGCTTCGATTATGAAACGCGCGATCGATAAGGGTTTAGTCGAAGTTCATTTTCATAATTTACGCGATTATACCACTAACAAACAAAAAAGTGTAGACGATTATCCGTTTGGCGGAGGCGCCGGAATGGTAATGACCGTTCAGCCAATTGATGCCTGTATCACCCATTTGAAAACCGAACGTGAGTATGATGAAATCATATATATGTCGCCAGATGGAGAAACATTAAATCAAAAAATGGCCAATACCATGTCGATGTACGAAAACATTATCATTTTATGCGGCCATTATAAAGGTGTAGATCAACGCGTGCGTGATCATTTTATTACCAAAGAAATTTCGATTGGTGATTATGTTTTATCTGGCGGAGAATTAGGTGCCTTGGTTTTATCTGATGCTTTGATCCGATTAATTCCTGGTGTTTTGAGTGATGAGACTTCGGCCCTGACTGACAGTTTTCAGGATAATTTACTTTCAGGCCCTATATATACAAGACCAGCCGATTATAAAGGATGGAAAGTTCCTGAGGTTTTAACCAGCGGTCATTTTGCAAAAATTGACAAATGGCGTGAAGATATGGCGTATGAACATACGAAGAACAGACGTCCTGATTTATTAGAATAGTCTTAAAGTCAAAAGTCGAAAGTCATAAAGTCCAGAATTTAAAATGTTTATCTTTAGATGCTAAAACTTTATGACTTTCGACTTTATGACTTTCGACTTAAAAAAAATACAATTTACAATTTATAATTCATAATTATTTTCTACATTTGCACCCGAATTAGACTAACCTCTGGCGAGATCCGTGAATGTTGCTCTATATAAAAAACCATAATTATAAGATATCATGGCAGATTTAATGAAATTCGTTCAAACCGAATTAGTTGAGAAAAAAGATTTCCCTGTTTTTGGAGCTGGAGACACTATCACAGTTTACTACGAAATTAAAGAGGGTGAAAAAACAAGAACTCAGTTTTTTAAAGGAGTTGTTATTCAAAGAAGAGGTTCTGGAAACACAGAAACTTTCACTATTCGTAAAATGTCTGGAGCTATTGGAGTTGAGCGTATCTTCCCGGTAAACTTACCAGCTTTACAAAAAATTGAAATCAACAAAAAAGGAGCTGTACGTAGAGCTAGAATTTTCTACTTCAGAGAACTTACTGGTAAAAAAGCTAAGATTAAAGATAAAAGAAGATAATCAATTATCTCTTTGTTATAAAAAACTCGTTTCAAGTAATTTGAAACGAGTTTTTTTTTAGCCCTAATTTTCAAAATATCAAAACTGTAATTTTTCAATGTCAAAATCACCGATTTAGCAATTAAACGACATCGAAATAACAATCTGATAATTTCGTTATTTCTCCGAAAAACTACACCGTTATCGGACTGATTTTATTATATTTGCTCCGCTCATTTTGAGCCGAATATACCTTTTACATCGCCATTTCCTGACGATACGATTATAAAAAAAAAAAAAAATGACACAGAATTCAAAAATTTTTTACACCTTAACTGATGAGGCGCCATTGCTAGCGACCTACTCTTTATTACCTATTGTTCAAGCATTTACAAGTACAGCTGGTATTGCTATCGAAACAAGAGACATCTCTTTAGCAGGAAGAATTTTATCTAATTTTCCTGAAGTTTTAACAGATGTTCAGAAAACTGGAGATGCTTTGGCTGAATTGGGTCAATTGGCAACACAACCTGAAGCTAACATCATCAAGTTACCAAATGTTTCTGCATCTGTACCGCAATTGAAAGCTGCTATCGCTGAGCTGCAATCACACGGTTACAATATTCCTAATTTCCCTGAAGATCCTCAAAACGATGCTGAAAAGGAAATTAAAGCAAAATATTCTAAAGTTTTAGGTTCTGCTGTAAATCCTGTTTTACGTGAAGGAAACTCTGATCGTAGAGCTCCAAGAGCAGTAAAGAATTTTGCAAAAGCAAATCCACACTCGATGGGTGTTTGGTCTGCTGATTCAAAAACTAAGGTGGCTTCTATGCCAAATGGTGATTTCTACGGAAGTGAACAATCATTGACAACTACAGCAGCTGATGATGTAAAAATTGAATTCGTTGCTAAAGACGGTACAACAACTGTTTTAAAAGCAAGCACACCGCTTAAAGCTGGAGAAATTATTGACAGCTCTGTTTTAAGTGTAAAAAAATTAAAATCTTTTGCGGCCGAAGCAATTGCTGAAGCAAAAAAAGAAGGTGTTTTACTTTCTGTGCATTTAAAAGCAACAATGATGAAAGTTTCAGATCCAATTATCTTTGGCGCTATCGTTGAAGTATATTTTGCTGATCTTTTTAAAAAATACGAAGCTTTATTCAATGAATTAAACATTGATACCAGAAATGGTTTAGGCGATATCTATGCAAAAATTGCAGGAAGACCTGAGCAGGCTGCAGTTGAAGCCGACATTACAAAAGCGATCGAAAACGGACCAGCTTTGGCAATGGTCAATTCTGAAAAAGGAATTACAAACTTACACGTTCCTTCTGATGTGATTGTTGATGCTTCTATGCCGGCAATGATTCGTACTTCTGGACAGATGTACAATAAAGAAGGAAAACAACAAGATACAATCGCTGTTATTCCAGACCGTTCTTACGCTGGAATTTACACTGCCACTATAGATTTCTGTAAAAAACATGGCGCTTTTGACCCTAAAACAATGGGAAGTGTTCCTAACGTTGGTTTAATGGCTCAAAAAGCAGAAGAATACGGATCTCATGACAAAACTTTCCAAGTGCAGGCTGACGGAGTGGTTCGTGTAGTAAATGCTGCAGGAAAAGTTTTAATGGAACAAAACGTTGAAGCTAACGACATTTTTAGAATGTGTCAGGCAAAAGACGCACCTATTCAGGACTGGGTAAAACTGGCTGTAAACAGAGCTCGTTTATCTAGCACGCCTGCTGTTTTTTGGTTAGACGAAAACAGAGCGCATGACAGAGAATTGATTGCAAAAGTTGAAAAATATCTAAAAGATTACGATACTGCAAATTTAGATATCCGTATTTTAAATCCTGTTGCTGCCACTGAATTTACTTTAGACAGAATCATCAAAGGTTTAGACACGATCTCAGTAACCGGAAACGTTTTACGTGATTATTTAACTGATTTATTTCCAATTTTAGAATTAGGAACTTCAGCAAAAATGTTATCTATCGTTCCGTTAATGAACGGCGGCGGATTGTTCGAAACTGGCGCCGGAGGTTCTGCTCCTAAACACGTTGAGCAATTTACTGAAGAAGGATATTTACGTTGGGATTCATTAGGAGAATTTTTAGCGCTTGGTGCTTCATTAGAGCATTTAGGACAGACTTTAGACAATTCTAAAGCCATTGTTTTAGCAGAAACTCTTGACGAGGCTAACGACAAATTCCTTGCAAATGATAAATCTCCAGCTCGTAAAGTTGGACAAATCGATAACCGTGGTTCTCATTTTTATCTTGCTTTTTATTGGGCTCAGGCTTTGGCTGCTCAAAATAAAGATGCAGCATTGAAAGCAATCTTTACTCCAATCGCGGCAGAATTTGAAGCGAATGAAGCTAAAATCAATACGGAATTAATTGGTGCTCAGGGAAAACCTCAAACACTTGGCGGGTACTATCAGCCAACTCCGGAATTAGTTAGTAAAGCAATGCGTCCGAGTGCAACATTCAACTCGATTCTTGCCCAAATTAAATAATACAATATTCTACTTACATATTACATCAAAAAGACAACTTTAACCGGTTGTCTTTTTTTTATCTTAACGAATGTTTAACAACCGCTGCGCCATTATATTTAGTAAGAATTCTTAACTATGTAAATCAAAATCAAGACAATGAGTCCAAAAAAAATCTACACATTTCTTATTATAATTTTTACCATATTCACTTCCTTTTCTCAGGAAAAATTCACGTTAAGCGGCACCATAACCGACTTTAAAAGCAATGAAACTTTAATTGGCGTCAATATCTATATTCCGGCTTTAAAAATGGGCACCACGACCAACGAATATGGTTTTTATTCGCTTACAATTCCAGCTGGTGAACATGAAGTAGAAATAAGTTATGTTGGATTTCAAACGGTTCAAAAAACAGTTGTTTTAAATCAGAACACAAAAAATAATTTTTCTTTAAACGAAAGCGGCGAAGAACTTCAGGAAGTTGTAATTACAGATAATAAAGGTAAAATCAACATCAAATCACCGGAAATGAGTGTAAACAAACTCTCTATTTCAACCATCAAAAAAATGCCCGTTGTAATGGGCGAAGTCGATGTTTTAAAATCAATTTTACTGCTTCCGGGTGTTACCAATGCAGGCGAAGGCGCTTCTGGTTTTAACGTTCGCGGCGGCGGTGCTGACCAGAATTTAATTTTATTGGATGAAGCAACCATTTTTAATTCATCTCACGTTTTTGGGTTTTTCTCGGTTTTTAATCCGGATGCTATAAAAGATTTAAAATTATACAAAGGCGGGATTCCATCACGCTATGGCGGAAGAGCATCATCTGTTTTAGATATTTACCAGAAAGACGGAAACAGCAAAGAATTCCATGTAAATGGAGGAATCGGATTAATTTCGAGCCGTATTCTTGCCGAAGGACCGCTGGTAAAAGATAAAGGTTCTTTTTTAATTGGAGGAAGAGCTTCATACGCGCATCTATTCCTGAAATTATCAGAAAAGCAAAAAGATAATGCCGCTTATTTTTACGATTTAAACACCAAATTAAGCTATAAATTAAACGACAACAACAGCTTGTATTTGTCCGGTTATTTCGGGCGCGATGTTTTTAGTTTGAATAAAAGCTTCACTAATACTTACGGAAACTCCACATTGAATCTGCGTTGGAATCACTTGTATTCAGATAAATTGTTTTCGAATCTCTCCTTAATTTACAGCGATTATTATTACGGACTTGATTTGAATTTCGTAGGCTTTAAATGGGATTCGGGAATTAAAAATTACAATATCAAATACGATTTTAAAAACTACATTTCGGATAAATTCAAATTGAATTACGGTTTAAACGGAATTTACTATGAATTTAATCCCGGAACAATCAAACCTTCCAACGAGGAATCTGGAATTAATCCGGATCAGTTAGATAAAAAATATGCTTTTGAACCTTCAGTTTATCTTGAAGCAGAAAATCAGCTTTCGAAAAAAATAACTGTTTCTTACGGATTGCGTTATAGTTTGTTTTACCGTTTAGGCGCTTCCACTATCAATTTATATGAAAATAACAATCCCGTTGTTTTTAATTCTGATTTGCAGATTTACGAAAAAGGAACTCCAATCGGAACCGAATATTATGGCAAAAACAAGTCTATAAAAAATTACAATAATTTAGAACCAAGATTTTCAGTTTCATATCAACTAAATGATGATCAATCCATAAAAGCGAGTTATAATCGCATGGCGCAATATCTTCAGTTAATATCAAATACCTCCTCTCCTACACCGCTTGATGTCTGGATGCCGAGCGATAATTATGTGAAACCACAAATTGCGGATCAGGTTGCATTGGGTTATTTTAGAAATATTAACAATGGCGCGTACTCGATTGAAGTTGAAACCTATTATAAAGAAATTCAAAACAGACTAGATTATATCGATGGTGCCGATTTAATTGCCAATGACGCCATCGAACAGGTAATTCTAAACGGACAAATGAGAGCGTACGGTTTAGAACTTATGTTTAAAAAAAATGAAGGTAAATTTAACGGATGGATTTCGTATACTTTATCAAAATCAGAGCAGCAAACTCCGGGAAGAACGGCAGATGAAATAGGCATCAACAACGGGCAATGGTACAATTCTGCTTACGACAAAACGCACAATTTGGCCATTACATCGGCTTATAATTTAAACGAAAAATGGTCTTTTGGCGCTAACTTCGCTTTACAATCCGGACAGCCGGTTACCTATCCAAACGGTCAGTATGAATATTTAGGTATCACTGTACCAAGTTATGGCCTTAGAAACGAACACAGATTGCCTGCTTATCACCATTTAGACGTTTCGGCTACCTTGACACCACGATCAAATAAAGAAAGAAACTGGAAAGGCGAATGGGTTTTTAGCATTTATAATTTATACAATCGTCATAATGCAGCGTCGATTAACTTTCGCCAAAATGTCGATACAGGTTACAATGAAGCCGTAAAAACATCTATTTTCGGGATTGTGCCTGCCGTGAGTTATAATTTTAAATTTTAAAAATCACTTTCTATACAAGAAAACAAAAGATATATCATGAAAAAAGCACTCTTATTAATCGTATTTTTTATATCGCTATTCTTTACAAGCTGTGAAGAAGTGGTTGATGTTGATTTAGATACCGCGGCGCCCAAATTGGTGATCGAAGCTTCTCTTAATTGGGAAAAGGGAACTACCGGCAGACAACAGGTTATAAAACTCACCACCACTACCGGATATTTTGAAAATGCAATTCCAACCGTTTCCGGAGCAACAGTTTTTGTAAAAAACAGTGCCAGCAAGCAGTTCAATTTTGTTGAAGTAGCTAAAACGGGACGTTATGTGTGCACTAATTTTGAGCCCGCAATAAATGAGCAATACACCTTGACGGTAATTAGCAGCGGAAATACTTATACAGCCAGCGAAACCATGAAATCTGTAGCGCCTATAACCAGAATTGATCAAAACAATGAAGGGGGTATTACAGGAACAGATATCGAAATTAGAGCCTATTATAATGATCCGGCTAATGAAGACAACTATTATCTTTACAGATATGTATATTCCAACAAAATAACTTCAGGTTATTATGTAGATGAAGACAAATTTTTTCAGGGTAATGAATTTTTCAGTAATTCAGATGATGAGGATCTGGCTGCAGGAAATGAAATTGAAATAACGCATTATGGGATTTCTAAACAATATTATAATTACATGAGCATTTTAGTCAGCATTGCAGGAAGCAATGTTGGAGGTCCGTTTCAATCACCACCTGCAACTGTAAAAGGCAATATTATCAATATAACAGACAAGAATAATTATCCTTTAGGCTACTTTGCGCTTAGCGAAACCGACACCCGACAATATACAATTGAATAATTTCTTTAAAATGACTTAAATTGTTAAAAAACAATCACTTTCTATAAAAGACAAGCCAAAAGCTCGTCTTTTTTTATGCCTGAAAAAACGTTTAGCAACAGATTGACAAATATCAATATTAATCTGTGTTTTTAACTCATTTTTGTAAGATTAATACGTAATTTTAATAACGTTATGTAATTCAAAATTTTACAGATGGTATTAAGAAAAATTACCCTATTATTAATTGTTTTTATTGCAACATTCTCCTCATTTGCTCAGGAAAAAATCATTCTAAGCGGTCGCATTTCAGACAGTAGAACAAATGAAAACCTCATCGGTGCCAGGCTTTACATATCGTCCTTACAAATAGGCGCGACAACTAATGAATACGGATTCTATTCTATCAGTATTCCAAAAGGAGAATATCATGCCGCATTATCGTTTATTGGGTACGAGGACCTTGAAGAATCAATTCATGTATCTAAAAACACAACATTAAATTTTTCATTAAAGGAAAATGGTAATGAACTTCAGGAAGTAATCATTAAAAGCAATATTGGAAAAGCAAATAATCGTTCCCCGGAGATGGGCGTTAACAGACTTTCTATAGCTGCCATAAAAAAAATGCCTGTTGTTATGGGAGAAGTCGATGTATTAAAATCGATATTACTGCTTCCGGGAGTTACCAACGCGGGAGAAGGTGCTTCAGGTTTTAATGTTAGAGGCGGAGGCGCTGATCAGAATCTGATTCTTTTGGATGAAGCTGTGATTTTCAATTCGTCTCATGTCTTTGGTTTCTTTTCGGTCTTTAACCCTGATGTGGTCAAAGATCTAAAGCTATACAAAGGCGGCATTCCTTCAAAATACGGCGGCAGAGCATCCTCTGTTTTAGAAATCTATCAAAAAGAAGGCAATAGTAACGACTTTAACATTGATGGCGGCATTGGAGTAATAGCGAGCCGTCTTTTAATGGAAGGCCCAATTATCAAAGACAAAGCTTCATTTCTGGTGGCCGGAAGAAGTTCTTATGGCCACTTATTCTTAAAACTTTCGGAGGAGGAAAGCAATAAATCAGCCTATTTTTATGATTTGAATGCTAAATTTAGTTACAAAATAGATCACAATAACAATATATACATTTCAAGCTATTTCGGACGTGATGTATTCAGCATCAATGAAAGTTTTACTAATGATTATGGCAACACCACTTTAAATTTACGCTGGAATCATCTTTTCTCTGATACGCTATTTTCAAATTTATCCTTGATTTACAGTGAGTATTGTTATGGGCTCGATTTGAACCTTGTTGGCTTTAAATGGAAAACGGGAATTAAAAATTATAATTTGAAATACGATCTAAAAAATTACACTTTCGAAACATTCAAATTAAACTACGGCATCAATACTATTTACTACGAATTTAATCCCGGAACCCTTAAGCCGCTAGATATAAATTCGGGGATTAATGCCGATCAGCTGGATAAAAAATATGCGCTTGAACCAGCCGTCTATTTTGATGTTGAAAATCAGATGGCTCCCCGACTAACGCTGGCGTACGGATTACGCCTTAATTTGTTCTGGCGTCTGGGTGCTTCAACCGTCAATCTTTACGATAATAACAACCCGGTTATTTTTAATCCCATTTTACAAATTTATGAAAAAGCCAATCGTATTGGAACAAGATATTACGACAAAAACAAACTCATCTATAGTTATTATAGCTTAGAGCCACGTTTTTCTGCCGGATTTCAAATAAACGAAGACCAGGCTGTAAAAATAAGTTACAACAGAATGACGCAGTTTTTACAACTAATATCAAATACCTCCTCTCCTACGCCGCTTGATATCTGGATGCCCAGCGACCAATATATCAAACCGCAGCTTGCAGATCAGGTTGCCATGGGATATTTTAGAAATTTCACTAACGGAATGTATTCCCTTGAAGTAGAATCGTATTACAAGCAGATACAGAACAGATTGGATTATATTGACGGCGCTAATCTAATCGCAAACAGCGCAATAGAACAAGTCGTTTTAAATGGAAGAATGCGTTCTTATGGTTTAGAAATCATGTTTAAAAAAAATATGGGCAAATTAAATGGATGGATTTCCTATACATTATCAAAATCGCAGCAACAAACCCAAGGCAGAACATCTCTGGAAACCGGCATTAATTACGGCCAATGGTATAATTCAGTTTACGATAAACTCCATGATTTAGGTATAACGGCTAATTATAATTTGAATAAAAAATGGTCTTTTGGGATGAATTTTGTCCTGCAATCCGGGCAACCGGTTACGTATCCGGCTGCGCAGTATGAATATTTGGGTATGAGGGTGCCTAGTTATGGTTTACGAAATGAAAATAGGCTTCCGGCGTATCATCATCTGGATATTGCTGCCACATTTGTTCCCAAATCGAGAACAAACAGGAGCTGGAGCGGCGAATGGGTCTTTGGCATTTATAATATTTATAACCGACATAATGCCGCTTCTATTAATTTTAGACAAAATGCAGATAGAGGAAATAATGAAGCCATAAAAACCTACATATTCGGCATAGTACCCTCAGCCAGTTATAACTTTAAAATTCCATCTAAAACAAAATAAATTATTTACAAATGAAGAAAATCATTCTGGTACTTTTTTTAGCATTTTTTATAACAAGCTGTGAAGATGTCGTGCAGGTTGATCTCAAAACACAGTCTCCAAAATTAGTCATTGCAGCCGCAATCAATTGGTATAAAGGCACAACAGGAAATGAACAGTCAATAAAGCTTAGTACAACTGCTAATTATTACGACAATACAATTCCCGTTGTTTCAGGTGCAGTAATTTATGTGACAAATTCTGCCAAAAAAAGATATAATTTTTTGGAAATACCCAGCACAGGCGAATATGTTTGTCGGGATTTTGAACCAGTTATTGACGAAACCTACACCCTGACTATCAAAGAAGGAGACAATGTTTATAGTGCATCGGAAATATTAAAATCAATTGCACCGATTACAAAACTCATTCAAAACAATAATGGCGGGATTACAAAAGATAAGATCGAAGTAAAAGCATACTTTAATGACCCGCCGGATCAAACTAATTATTATTGCTATAACTACAACTATTCCAATAAGGTAACAGGTAATTATGCTTCAGAAGAAGACCGCTTTTTTAACGGAAATGAATTCTTCAGCGTTTCGTATAATGATGATCTGAAACCCGGGGATCAGGTTGAAGTGAGACATCTGGGAATTTCACAAAATTATTTCAATTACCTGGCCGTCTTAATTAGTCTGGCCGGGGACAGCGGTCGTCTGCCTTTTCAAACGCCGCCGGTCACGATAAGGGGCAACATTTTAAACCTTACAAATAACGATAATTATCCGTTGGGATATTTTTCACTTAGCGAAGTAGATAGTAAAAAATATACGATTAAGTAATATCTTTGATCCAATCTACATTTTTACGATGAAAGCCAGAATTGAAAATTTACTCGAAAAAAAATTAATTGGTAAGTATAGCATCATGTCGTTTACCGAAAATAAAACATTTCAACTATGGAGTAGTTTTATGCCAAGACGAAAAGAAATTAAAAATACCACAGACTCTAATTTATATTCGCTCGAAGTATTTCCCGCCCGACATTTTGATCATTTTGACCCAAATAATACTTTTCAAAAGTGGGCCGCAGTATGTGTTTCAGATTTTAGTCAAATTCCAGTAGATATGGAAACTTTAATTATTCCCAGCGGATCATATGCTGTTTTCATCCATAAAGGTCCGGCTTCTGAAGGGCATAAAACGTATCATTTCATTTTCACAGAATGGCTTCCAAATTCTGAATATACGGTAGATGACCGCCCGCATTTTGCTGTGATGGATGATAAATATAAAAAAGACGATCCTGATTCTGAAGAAGAAATCTGGATTCCTATAAAAAACAAGAACTTAGAAAAATGGTAATCGAAACACTAAAATCGCTTTTTAACCGGGATTTAAACAAGCTGAAAACGGAAATAGAATCGTATCCGGAAGAAAGCCAAATTTGGGCAGTTGATAAAAACATTTCTAATTCGGCAGGAAATCTCTGTCTGCATCTCATCGGAAATCTCAATACTTATATTGGAGCTGAACTGGGAAAAACAGGCTATATCCGAGATCGACCTCTTGAATTTACTTTGAAAAATATTTCAAGATCCATATTAATTGAAAAAATTAACGAAACCATCAATGTGGTAAACCATACGCTGGATTCTTTAAATGAAACCGATTTAGAAAAAAATTACCCGCAAATTGTTTTTGAAAAAGAAATGACAACCGAATTCTTTTTAGTTCATCTTTCCACCCATTTAGCCTATCATTTGGGACAAATTAATTATCACCGAAGATTAATTTAATTTTAGATTCTAAAGACTTGTAGCCGGCTGCAAAAAAATCTAAAATCTAAAATCAGAATTCTAAAATACTAACTGTACATTTGCAGCACATTCAAACAAATCAGCATGTCATCACACCATATAGTTCGCGACGATCAGGAACCTGCTTTAATTATTGCCAACGGAGCTGCCTGCAATCCTGAATTATTAGGTCAATTGCTTGAATGGTCGCCACTGGTTGTTGTTTTAGATTCTGCCATCGAAAGAGTAATTGAATTAGACATAAAAGTCGATGTTCTCTTAGGTGATTTCGATCGTGGTTTCGATCCTGACATCTATAAAACTTCGCAATATCCAATCGAAATTGTACACGCTCCAGATCAGGACAAAACTGATTTGGAAAAAGCTTTCGATTACTTAATTGACAGAAAAATTCCAGCCGTAAATGTAGTTTGGGCAACCGGAAAACGTGCCGATCATACGATTACCAATCTTACGAATATTGTTCGTTACCGCAATTTGCTTAAAATTGTTATTCTTGACGATCACTCCAAAATATTTTTATTACCAACAAAATTCGAGAAATGGTACACCGCAAAAACACCTATTTCGTTGATTCCTATTGGCGTGGTAAATGGTATTTATTCCACCAACTTAGAATATCCGCTTCAAAATGATACCCTTACAATGGGCTATAGAACCGGAAGCAGCAATTCTGTAGCACAAGATGGAATTGTAACGATCACGCACAATAATGGCGATTTATTGTTGATGGAATGTATCGATTAATTGTTCTTCTAAGCATTCTGATTGCTACAAGAGAAGTCTTTTTAGAAATATGATAATAAGATATGCTTTTAATAATTTAATATCAAAAAGCCAAAAATATCTTATATAGCTTCTTGTTTTAAATATGTGGCTATTTTCTTATTTTAGCAACCGAATTGTATCGCTATGAAATGGGAAGCCAAAATTATTACTTATAAAAAAGAAAAAAGAATTGCAGTATATTTTGAAAAAAATGCCGAATTAATCGTTCGAATAAAAAAATTGACCGGTTCGCGGTGGAGTCAAACATTAAGAGCCTGGCATCTTCCTGACACAGTTGAAAATAGGGAGCGATTTCATTTAGTTTCCCTTTCTCATTCTATTCCATCAGCTGAAGGAATTGAGCAGATAAAAAAATACATGCAATGGCTTTCTTCTAAGAGATATAGCCCGAACACTATTAAAACATATTCTGAAGCTTTAAAATCTTTTTTGATTTTTTACCGGGAAAAATCCATCACCGAAATCTCTAATGAAGATGTGATTATCTACAATAACGAGTATATATTAAAAAATAATCTTTCGGATTCCTATCAAAATCAAATTGTTAATGCTCTTAAATTATTTTTTACTACTATAAGGGAGACCAAAATTGAAATTGACAAGATTCATCGTCCCAAACGGTCAAAAATTTTACCAAACGTTTTGAGTAAAGAAGAAATAAAATTGATTCTGAATGCACATTCGAACATCAAACACAAAACAATGCTTTCGTTGATTTATAGTTGTGGATTACGACGAAGCGAGCTTCTAAATTTAAAACCTGCCGATATTGATTCTAAAAGAGGCATTGTCATTATTAGACAAGGTAAAGGTAAAAAAGACCGAATTGCGCCTTTGTCTCTTAAAATATTAGAAATGCTTCGGGACTATTACACTATTTGCAGACCAAAAACCTGGCTCTTTGAAGGACAGAATTTAGGAGAACAATATTCTGAATATAGCTTGCAAAGCGTTTTAAAACAAGCTCTTCAAAAATCAGGTGTTAAAAAGCAAGTCACCCTTCATTGGTTGCGTCACAGCTATGCCACCCATTTACTAGAGAACGGTACCGATTTGCGTTATATTCAAGAATTACTAGGACACACCAGCAGTAAAACAACTGAAATATATACTCATGTAAGCACTAAAAGCATTCAACAAATTAAAAGTCCCTTCGATGATTTATAATTAAAAATTTATATATTTGAAAATAAATAATATGTAATAATTATCACACATATCTAACCTAATTTGGGTGGGTTTGTGTGATTATGTCACACATATAAATAAGTTAGTGGTAATGCACCATCAGAGTCAAAATCTAATCAATTTTTAATCAAAAATGAATAAATATCCTTTAATAGCGATTCTTTTGGTTGTGCTTTTTAGTTGCAAAAAAGATATTGAAAATAAAGCCGAGCGAAAAAAAAACAATCTATCAGAAAAGTATCAAGCTTTAGTTGATAATAAGACTATATATGGATTAATAAATAGTGAAGAGTTAAATGAAAACAATATTTTAAAATTTTGTGGAAATGTGCTAAACAGAAAAACTACTTTTTATATCGGTTATGATACAATACTTTTAAAAAAAATAGATACACTTTTCTCGCAAAAGGACAAAGATTTCATTTCAAAACAATACAAAAACAGTGTTCATTTCATTTTAGATGAGAAACTATTAAAGGACAAAAAAGTTATTGAATATGATACGACTATGCTGGCAACGAGAGAAAAAAGCAGAAAATATTATACCAAATTGCTTGAAAAATATCATTGTATTAGCTTTGTTGATATGCCATTATTTAATTTAAAAAAGGATATGGCAATTGTTCAAGTTGGCTACAATTGTGGACTTATGTGTGCAGAAGGAGGAACTTATATTTACAAATTGAATAAAAATGGAAAATGGGAATTGTATTTAACAATTGAAAGTTGGATTTCATAACAGCACTACCACTAACAACCACTACAACGGATTTGGGCAATTGGCTTAATGGGAAGTTGGTTTTGTATTTGGGATGATTTTGCAAATCCGAAAATAGGGCTTAATTTAGTCCCAAACCCGCTGTAGTGCCAGAACGTTAGGCTTGATTGCTCCGTGGACGAGAAACCGCTGATTTTAATCGGCCCTTTAGTTCGGAAAACATAATGAAGCAGAAACTGAACTGACCGAAATCGGAGCCGAAAATTGATATTTAATTGTTGCGGACAAACAAACGTGAACAACTTTAAGGAAAACCGAAAGCGGAATTTTTTTGTCGATTTTTTTCGAGGTTTAGTTAAGATTTTCAAAGCTTAGCTTGAAATAGGGAAACTAATCGAGACGGAAATCAGAAGGCGGAAAATCTTTCGAAATTGGAATCGATAATTGAAATCGAAATTCGTTCGTGCTCGGCGTGCGTGTCACAACCCAGCCTAACACACGCTACAAGCAATTTGGGTTTTAGGCTTAATTTGAAGTTGGTTGTGTGTCAGAAATATTTGGCAAAACCGAAAGTTTAGGCTAATTTAGTCCCAAACTGCTTGTAGCGCGGGAACGTTATGCGTCATTTTAGCAGAACGAAACGAAAATAAAAAACAGAAACTTAAATGGTAATTGAAAAAGAACTAATTTCTAAGCTTAAAAAAATTGATGGAAATGGGTTCTTCAAGAAAAATCCATTTCAAATATTTGGTTCCAAAGAACATAAGTATGAACTAAATAATTGTTTGTCAGAGGAAAAAGTCTTAGACTTCGAAAAAACAAATCAAATTGAACTACCATTAGAATACAGAAATTTTATAAAAAACATTGGAAATGGCGGAGTTGGTCCAGCGTACGGAGTTTTTAAGTTAGAAGATTGGAATTTTGAACTTGATATTGAAAACAAGAATTTTCTAAATGAAAATTTTCCACATACCGAAAAGTGGAATTTAATATATGGCGGAAGCGACGATGATGAAGATTATACTGAAAGCGAAGAATTTAAAAATTGGGAGTTAGAGTGTTTTAATGAAAAACATATTTATGGCAGTATTAGAATTTGTCATTATGGATGCGCAATTTATTATGTTTTGGTAGTTTCAGGATTAGAAAAAGGAAATGTATGGATTGATGCAAGAGCAAATGATGAAGGAATATATCCATTGATAACTGAAACTAAATCGAGATATAATTTTGCAGAATGGTATAATGAATGGGTAAATGAAAGCTTGAAAAAACTGAATAAATAAAAAAACGACGCATAACACACGCTACAAGCAATTTGGGTATTAGGCTTAATGGAAAGCTGGTTTTGTATTTGGGAATAATTGGCAAATCCGAATAATGGGATTAATTTAGTCCCAAACTGCTTGTAGCGCGGGGACGTTGTGCGTGATTGCTCCCAAATTGGAAATCAAAAAGCGGAAAACTAATTGGAAGCTGAAAATTGTACTGCGGAAAATTGGAATCTAAAAAGCAGAAACTTGAAAATTGGATTTCGATAAACCGAAACTTGAAAATTTAAAATCTGAAAAGCAGAAACTTGAAAGCTGGATTTTGACAAACTAAAATCGGAAAATCGGAACCTGGAAAATCGAAATCTTAAAGCAGAAAATAATATTGAAACCGCATAACCGAACTGTTGGCGATTTTCAGAGCTTGCTCACTTTGCGTGTCGCAACCTCGCACAACACACGTCTCTAGCTATTTGCCAGTTTAGTGGAATTATCGTTTTTAATTCCTATTTTCGTTTAGCCGAAAAGACTCGTTTCCATAAGTTGCAAACAGCTAGAGGCGTAAAAACGTTAGGTGTCATTGCTCCCTAATTGGAACCGGAAAATTTGTTTTAACATTAAGAAAAGCAGAAAACTGAATGAAATTATGGATTTTATAGAAATAATTACTGGACAATCTCTACTGAACTATATTGGAGGAACTTTGCGTTTTGTTTATGGAACTATATGGAGAACAATTTTTAACAAACCTAAATTCACATATAGAGAATATATTTATGGACCAAAAAAAAGAACTTATTATGATGAAAATGGGCATGAATTCAATAACCGAATGATAGCATTTATTTTTATAATGATAATTGTAGCCTTTATTGCTAACTCATGAACAACTTAGAAAAAAAACCTCAATATTATAAGCTGAAATATTAAACCGCATAACCGAACTGTTGTCAAAATTCAGAACTTGCCAATCTTGCGTGTCGCAACGTCACCTAACACACGTCTCTAGCTATTTGCAAGTTTAATGGAATTATCGTTTTTAATTCCTATTTTCGTTTAGCCGAAAATACTCTGTTTCATAAGTTGCAAACAGCTAGAGGCGCGAGGACGTTATGGTGTATAGCTCCGTTGACGAGGGACAGCTGATTTTAATCGGTTTTTTAGTTCTGAAAACATAATGAAGCTGAAACCAAACTGAGCGAAATCGGAACTGAAATTATTGCGGACAAACAAGCGTGAACCGCTTTTCGGACATCCGAAAGCGGATTTTTTTGTCGATTTTTTTTGAGGTTTAATTGAAGTTTCAAAGTTTGTTTTGTAAAGCGAAAACTTTTTGGAAACGAAAAATCGGAAAGCGGAAAAGCTTTCGCAATTGGAATTGATTATTGAAATGTCCAAACTTTTGTGCTCAGCGTGCGTGTCACTACACACCATAACACACGCTACAAGCAATTTGGGTTTTAGGCTTAATTTGAAGTTGGTTGCGTGTCAGAAATATTTGGCAAAACCGAAAGTTTAGGCTAATTTAGTCCCAAACTGCTTGTAGCGCGAGAACGTTACCAGCAAGCACCAAGCAAATTCAGAAATCTAACACAATACTGAAATGTTTAATCGACTATTTAAGAAAAAAACAAAACAACTTTCGAAAGTTGAATTTTGGAAAAAGTATGAGTTTTTTGAACTAATTGCTGACTTGCATCTAGCAGAAAAATTATTATCCGAATTTAAGGGAGGATATTGTGGGAAGTTTGACTCAGCCGAAGATTTTCACAAAGCTCTAATCGAAGGAATTTTTGACGTTGAGTTTGATAACGTACCAGATTTTACTCAAATATGGAATTGGTTTGCTCCTACTTGTGAATGGGATAGTTTTGTAGGAATCGAAGGATTTGAATTAGGAAACAGAATTTTTATGAGAACTGATTATTGGAAAAAGAATCACTACTTTGTTTATGGAACAAAGGTTTCTGTAAATGGAGAATTTGGAGTAATAGTAAAATCAGAACTTGACAAGCCAAATTTATTTGGAACTATACGTTGGGATACAGCTAAAGAAAATGATACTGAAAATTGGAATGGAATGTTTGGAACATTTACAAAGATTGGTGGAAAAATAATTGACCAAAATCATATCTTCAAATACATCAACGATGATGGAACTAAAAAAACGATAACAGACTAAAAAGCCAGCTGGTAACAACCGTTTGGCGAGATTGGGGTTTTAGGCTGAAATTAAAGATGGTTTTGTATTTGGAAAATTTGTGTTTAACCGAAAAATCCCGCATCTTTATTCCCCAACCTCGCCAAGCGCCAGAACGTTAGCAGCAACTATTCGTGAAATCAAGAATATTAGTAAATGAATAAACAAACCGAAAATTTTTATATTATTACTGGTGGACCCGGAGTTGGAAAAACTACTTTATTGAAAGAGTTAGAGAAAAGTGGTTATGAAATTATATCTGAAGAAGCAAGAAAAATAATTAAACAACAAGTAGAAGCCGAAGAAAATGGACTTCCTTGGAAAGATAAAAAACTGTATACAGATTTGATGTTTAATGCTTCTGTAAAAACATATTTAGATATTCAATTATCAAACAAAAATTCTATTTACTTATTTGACCGTGGAATAATAGACTCAATTTGTTATGCTGAAATGTGCGAATTGAATATTTCAGAAGAAATGAATAAAATAGCAATACAATGTGTTTTTAATAAAAATGTTTTTATACTTCCTCCTTGGTCGGAAATTTATGAAAATGACGAAGAAAGAAAACAAACTTGGGAAGAAGCGGTATATACTTTTGAAAAGATGAAAGAGATTTATAAAAAATATGGTTACAATATCATCGAAGTTCCTAAAGATACAATTGAAAACAGAAAGAAATTTGTAATTGAAGTAATAGAAAATAATAACCGAAAATTATAGCAGCTGCTAACAGCCACTACAACGGATTTGGGCATTTGGCTTAATGGGAAATTGGTTTTGTATTTGGATGATTTGGCAAATCCGAATATTGGTCTTAATTTAATCCCAAACCCGCTGTAGTGCCAAGACGTTAGCTGTAATATTTGAAGAAAAAATGATGAGAAACTTATGAACTATATAAAAACAATTATCATCTTATTTCTTATTGCATTTTCATTATATATTGGATATAATGCGATTTTCCCATACGATTCACCAGAATGGATGGGATTAGCTCCTTATGATGCAGTGAAAAACGGACCAGAACCAAAAAAATTATGGGACTGGCTAGATTTACTAATTGTTCCTTTATCCGTTGCAATAATTGGATGGATATATAAAGAATATGAAAAATCCAAAGACGAGAAAAAAGATTTTGTAAATAAGCAAAATGAAACATTAGATTCTTACTTCAGAGTTATTTCAGATTTAATTATAAAATCAAATTTACTCGATATTCATTTAAATAAAGAAAGTAAAATTATTGCACGAACACGTACAATTGTTGCAATAGAAAATCTTAATGACGAAAGAAAAGGACAAGTTTTACAATTTTTATATGAATCTAAATTAATAAATAATGACATTATTGAATTGTTAGGTGCTAATTTTAAAACTTCGGAAGTTTCTGGAATAGTATTGAAAGACACAACAATAAAAGGTGTTTATTTTTGTAATTCAAAATTTATCAGAACCTATCTAGATCGTTCCGTATTTACATCTTGTGATTTTACTAATACTGATTTCTCTGATTCATCGATGCAAAACACTAATTTATCTTATACTAAATTAATCAATTGTAAATTAGTAAATATAGATTTGACAACTGTTGACTTTGAAGGAGCCGATTTAACTAATGCCGATCTAACAAATTCAACAATACTACAAAGTCAATTAGACAAAATATTTAACAAAAAAAATATCAAATTAAATAAAACTTCAATATTATGAGTGATAATTGTTCAAGATGTAACGGAAACGGTCAAATAGCTTGTCCTGGTTGTGGAGGAAGAGGTGCGAAAAGCCAAAATAAAGGTCTTAATGAAACTAGAGTTGTAAATTGTTCTGGTTGCAATGGAAGTGGTCGAGTGAGTTGTGGAGGATGTGGAGGAAGTGGTAAAAAATAAATACTACAGCTAACACACGCTACAACGGATTTGGGCAATTGGCTTAATGGAAAGTTGGTTTTGTATTTGTGATGATTTGGCAAATCCGAAGAATGGGCTTAATTTAGTCCCAAACCCGCTGTAGCGCGAGAACGTTAACTGCTAGCATCCTAGAAAACCTCGTAAAAAAGAAAATAACATATGAAGAACAGCAATTTTTTTGATGAACAACTTGAACAATCTCTAGTCAAATCAACAATAGTTTCAAAGTATTTTGGAGTTTGGTCAAAAGTTATAATTAGCACTCAAAAGAGGTTTCCAAGAAACTCACAAAAAATTGCATATATTGATTTATTTGCTGGCCCAGGAAGATATAAAGATGGAACAATGTCAACGCCTCACAAAATATTAAGTAACGCAATTGAAGATGTTGATTTAAGTGAAAGATTAGTTGCTGTTTTTAACGATAAAGACGAAACAAATTCTCAAGAACTTGAAAAAACGATTTTAGAAATTCCAAAAATCGATACTTTAAAGCATAAACCTGAAATATGGAATCAGGAAGTTGGAGAGAATATTGTTTTAAAGTTTGAAAAGATTAACTTAATCCCAACATTGTTTTTTGTTGATCCTTGGGGGTACAAAGGATTGTCATTAAGATTAGTAAATTCGGTTGTTAAAGATTGGGGATGTGATGCAATATTTTTCTTCAATTATAATAGAATAAATATGGGGTTAAGTAATGACAAAGTTAAATCGCATATGGAAGCATTATTTGGAAAAAGTAGGAGTGAAAAATTAAAAATTGAATTAGATTCAAAAGGTGCTGTTCAAAGAGAATTATTAATAATTGAAGAATTATGTCAAGCTTTGAAAGAATATGGTTCAAGGTATGTTTTACCATTTAGATTTAGAGATTCTAATAAGAAAAAAACAAGTCATCATTTAATATTTGTGAGCAAAAATTTCAAAGGTTATGAGATTATGAAAGAAATAATGGCAAAAGAAAGCACAAATGAAGAACAAGGCGTACCTAGTTTTGCTTATGATCCAGCAGATTTAATGCCAAAACAGACACTTTTGTTCAAATTATCAAGACCTCTTGACGATTTAAAAGAAGATTTATTAAAAGTATTTTCTAAAAAGAAACTAACAATGCACGAAATATATGAACAACACAATGTTGACACACCATATATTAAAAAAAACTACAAAGAAGTATTAAAAGAGTTTTATGAAAATGGATTAATTGACGCAATATCGAGTAAAAATAAATTACCTAAAGCAGGGACGTTTGGAGATGATATAATTGTAACTTTTAAAAATTAGTTATGGCGCAATCAAGCATAGAATGGACAGAAATGACTTGGAATCCAACAACAGGATGTTCCAAAATCTCAACAGGTTGTAAATTCTGTTATGCAGAAATTATGTCAAAAAGATTAAAAGCAATGGGAGTTGAAAAATATAAAGACAATTTTAAAGTCAGAACTCACGATGATGCTTTAAAAATACCTTACACTTGGAAACATTCAAAAGTTGTCTTTGTAAATTCAATGAGCGATTTATTTCATGAAGAAATACCTTTAGAATTCATTCAAAAAGTATTTAAAGTAATGAATGATAATCCGCAACACGTTTTCCAAGTTTTAACTAAAAGAGCAAAAAGACTTTTAGAATTACACAAAGAATTAAAGTGGACACATAATATTTGGATGGGAGTTTCTGTTGAAAATGCTAATGAAAAACATAGAATTGACGATTTGAGAAGAATAAATGCTCGAGTTAAGTTTTTATCATTAGAACCGTTACTTGCACATTTAGGAGCAATTAATTTAGATAATATTGATTGGGTAATTGTTGGTGGAGAAAGCGGTCATAAACCAAGACCAATGGATGCTGATTGGGTTTTAGATATTCAAGAACAATGTAAAGAAAAAAGTGTCGCTTTTTTCTTTAAACAATGGGGCGGAAAAAACAAAAAAGCAAACGGCAGAATATTGAATGGAAGAACATATGACGAAATGCCTGAAATAGAACTTCAACATTCCGTATAAAATGCCAGCAGTTAACAGCCACTACAACGGATTTGGGCATTAGGCTTAATGGAAAGATGGTTTTGTATTTGGGATGATTTGGCAAATCCGAAAATAGGGCTTAATTTAGTCCCAAACCCGCTGTAGTGCCAGAACGTTAACTGTTATTTTAAAAAACGAACGTATAAAAAATGAGTGTCAAGAAAAATATTTTAGAAGCTAAAAAAACTAATGAATTATACCTTTATATACAACCGGAAAGTAGATTTGTATCTCAAGCAATACAATATTCCTTTGATATTTTAAAAGAGAGAGGTGAAACTTTTTCTGATGAAGAAACTGACCGAATAACAAAATTAATAGAAGAAAAGAAACTAACGGAAAATCAAGAAAGAGTACAAACAAAAAACTGGGATAAAAATTCGGTTGAAGACCACTTTGCAATCGAATTATTTTCACAATTAGCGATTTGGTGCTTTAGTATAATTTTTGGAGTCATTTTTGGAAGTTTCATTCTTGCTATGAATTTCAAAAAATTAAATAAATCTAAACTTTCAATTATAGTTGTTGTATTTGGTATCCTTTATACTATTTTCCAAGTTTTAGCTATAGATTATCTTCAAGGAATTAACTTTTTTATAAGAAATCTAACATATGCTTTTTCAGCTTTTGGCGCTTTAATTCTTCATTATTTTTGGGAAAAATATATTGGAAAAGAAATCGCCTATAGAAAAAAATCTATACTATTACCTTCAATTGTGTGCATTTTGATTTATATCCCAATTGTATATTTAATGTATTTAAGTAAAAGCTAACCTAAAAAAACAACAGTTAACACACGCTACAAGCAATTTGGGGATTTAGCTTAATGGAAAAATTGGTTTGTATTTGAAAGATTTGGCAAATCCGAAAATGGGGCTTAATTTAATCCCAAACTGCGTGTAGCGCGGGAACGTTGGCAGTCATTTAACCCAAAAAAAGACGGAATCAATACCTATCAAAAAATGAAGAAAATATTATTTTTAATTATTATTAGTCAACTAAGTTGCAAATCACAAACAGATTGTCCTGAAGGAATAAATTTACTACCAATGTATGGAGAAGTAAAAAAATGTCAAGAACAAATTGAATTAGATAATGAATTTATTTTAGAAGCAGAAAAACAATTCAAGAACACAAAAGAAGCATCTGAATACTATGTTTCTAAAGGTTGGGAATATTTTTATAAAGATGATAATGATACATCTATGAAAAGATTTAATCAAGCTTGGCTTTTAGACAATAAGAATTCGCAAATCTATTGGGGATTTGGAAATCTTTTGGGCAGAAAAAAAGAATTTGAAAAATCTATTAAATACTTACAAAAATCTTTAGAAATCGAGCCTAATAATGCTAAAGTATATGAATGCATTTCTACAAGCTATGGTCAATTATTTCTCAAAACAAACGATGTTAAATATTTAAATTTAAGAATTTATAATCTGAATAAAGCATTAAAAATTGAACCGAATAACGGAAGAACATTGGGAGAATTAGCTAGTACTTATTCTTGTTTAATGCAAAAAGATAGCTTAATAAAATATATAAAGAAAACAGACGAAATCGATTCAAAATTTATTAATCCGAAAGTAAGAGAAATTGCTGAAAGAAAATAAACGACTGCCAACACACGCTACAAGCAATTTGGG
>Ga0247811_1000067_pt1 | contig 37230 bp, 35 predicted proteins | sample UWRJL134311R1_FD_189018 | JGI IMG/M metagenome (GOLD analysis project Ga0247811, IMG submission 189018) | Plant litter microbial communities from Arlington Agricultural Research Station in Wisconsin, United States - UWRJ-L134-311R-1 | ecosystem: Environmental > Terrestrial > Plant litter >...
AAAAGCTTAATTACGGCATGCTGCATCGTAAATTTATAGAAATCATTATCTAAGATCGATTTCAGAAAAGTTGTTTCCATTCCGTAGTAGCTTATATATTTTCAAATTCTTGATTTGCTAAGATACAGCAATTAAATAAAAGAAGAAAATTCTATCAAAAAAACTCTTTTTAAATTTACTTTGGAATAATTTTAAATTGAAGTAAAGCGCCTTGATACAGAAAAAAAGTAATAAAACGACCTAATTTGCTATTGTATGTAATCTGAAATTCTACTACTCCCTTTTCCTCTTTTTGATTTTCGATTTTAATTCGTTCTTCTTTTTTACCTACATAATAAAGATCATCAAATCGTGAAATATTTTTAATTTTAAAGGTGATTTTATCTCCCTCATCTGCTTGAATTACACCGGAAAAAGGAGCTAAGATTTCGCACTTTTCTTCTATAAAACGATTGTAAATAATCGGTCCGTTTAGAAAAACCTCTTTATTTCCTGTATTATTGGCATACATGGCCGCATCTGGAAAATGTTTAGCATAGAAATACTTAGAATCCGTATCAAAATAAATGGGTGTAAACTCTGTGATGACGGCTTCACGTCTTTCATCGTAATATCCCTGACCCCACGTAGCATCAACCAATATCCATCGTCCGTCTATCAAAACCGTATTCCATGCATGATTTGACCCTAATCTTTTCCTGCCAATATCACTTACTTTTGTTTTAGAATCTCCCGTTATTACCTGACATTTTAATCCTGACAGCGTGGCTAAATGTGCGTATAAAAGGGAAAATCCTTCGCATACTGCTTTTCTGGATCGAAATGCTTTTTGGGTCGCTTTTTCATTTATTAATTGCATATGTTTAAGTCGGTCAGCTTCATTTTTAGAAGTATAACTCTTCTGTTTTGGAGAATTTAAAGAAGCCTTCAAATCATACTCCAGATTCACTGCAATCCAACTGTAAATTGCTCTTGCTTTATCATGTTCTGTAGTGAAGTCTTTTTGAATTCTTTCTGCTAATTTTTCAGTACTTCCAAAATTTGGATATTTCAGTACAATGCTGTCAATAGCATTATATTTTTGAGCGTAAAATGAATTTATTAAAACAACATTGAAAAGAAGGAAAGCAAAAACAATTTTCTTTTTTGTCATTATTAATAGGAGATTGAGATGAGGCAAGTTTGTTTTTTATTTCTATTTCTTAATGATTTTAAAAGAAACAATACTGGCTGTATCAACAAAAATAGTAATAAAGTCCCCTATATTTTTATCATAAGTGACTTGAAATTCTAAGCTGTTTCGTTTTTCTCTTGGATTTTGAATTTTAACCGGCTGATTTCTCTTATTTAGATAAAATACCTGATTCGACTTCGTGACGTTTTTGATTTCAACCGTTATCTTGTCTCCGTATTTTACCTCTATTATTCCGGATTCAGGCGATTTGATTTTATAGTCTTTTTCGATTGTTTTATTGTAAATCAAAGGCCCGTTTAGAAAATCGTCTTTACTTAATTTATTGCCCAAATACGAACCTGTATCCGGAAAATGCTTGGCAAAGAAATAATCAGGATCAGTATCAAAGTACGTAGATGAAAAATCATTTACCATTTTACCTTTATTGCTGTCATAATAGCCCTGTCCCCAGGTGACATCGACCAAACGCCATTTCTTATCAATTAAAACCATGTTCCAGGCGTGATTAGAAGAAGTTTCTTTTCGTCCGATATCTGCCAGTCTTGTTTTAGAATCTCCCCGAATAATTTCAGATTTTAGTCCAACCAAAGAAGCCAAATGCTGATACAATCCCGTAAAACCTTCGCAGACTGCTTTTTGAGTCCTAAAAGCTTTCTGGAATATTTCATCGTTCAATTCCTTTATTTTTCTTTGTTTTTCGGCTTCGGTTCTATAGCTGAAACCCTGCGTTTTTGGCGGGTTCTGAAAAGCGGCAAAATCATATTTTATATTGAATGCGATCCAGCTGTAAATGGCGCGTGCCTTATCATAATCCGAAGAAAAATCTTTTTCGATTCTTTCTGCCAAGTCTTCTGTTGTGGCAAATTTTTTAGGATACTTTAAAACGATATTATCGACTGCACTGTATTTTTGCGCAAAAGAAGGCTGCAGCAAAATTGCATTTATAAAAAGGAATATGAAGAAGATTTTTTTTATTCTCATTGATTAAAATTGGCTGCTATAATATCTTTTAATTCGTTGTCTAACTCAGCATTAGAGATCTTATTTTCTAATAAATCAAAATTGGCATTGAAAGCCGGCAGTGAAAAAGCAGCTTTTATTTGTGCTCCGTATCTTGGCAAAGCATTATTGGCTATTTCTAAAACCGACGCACCACCTCTTGGCCCCGGCGAGGTTGAAAGCAATAACATTGGTTTCTGCTGAAAAACTTCTTTGGTAATTCTTGAACTCCAATCGAAAATATTTTTGAATGCAACAGAATAATTTCCGTTATTTTCTGCTAAGGAAACCACTAAAATGTTGGCTGTTTGAATTTTATATAGAAATGATTTTGCTGTTTCATGCTGTCCGATTTCTTTTTCAAGATCTACGCTGAATAATGGCATCTCGTAATCATTTAAATCTAATACTTCAACTTCGGCGTTTTGGAATAGACTTGCCGCATATGCTGCAAAATATTTGTTGATTGAATGCTGGCTGTTACTTCCTCCAAAGGCAATTATTTTCATGGTTTTTCTTTTTGTAATTTTTCTTCTATTGGTTCTTTTTTCGGTTCGTCGATTTCGTAAATTTCTTTAGCTATTTCAACTGAATATTCATTTGGATATATTTTGCCTCCGTAAGATTTTGCGTATACTTTGGTAAATTCTGCTCCAAAATACAGAATTATTGCCGAATAATAAACCCAAACTAATATAATTATCACTGAACCCGCCGCGCCATAAACAGAGGCAACAGTCGAACTTCCTAAATAGAAACCAATTGCGAATTTACCAATCATAAAAAGGACAGCAGTAACTCCTGAACCTATAAAGGCGTCTTTCCATCTTATTTTTCCGTCAGGCAATGTTCTGAAAATAATTGCAAAAAGAAGCGTAATACTGGAAAGTACTATTAAAACGTTAACTACATAAAATAAATAAACGGTGCTTTCCGGGAAATATATTTTCAGGCGTGAACTTACTAAATCTAAGGTGGTATTTACCAAAAGGCTGACAAGCATTAAAAACCCAACTGAAGCAATCATTGAGAACGACATTAATCTGTTTTGAATGAATTTCTTAACACCTTTATCTGGTTTTGCACGTAATCCCCAAATAAAATTTATAGAACTTTGAATCTCAGCAAAAACTCCCGAGGCTCCAATTAAAAGCATCACGATTCCAAATACGGTTGCAAAAACATTATCGCCCGATAATTGTACGTTTTTTATCGCTTCCTGAATCTGAATGGCGGCGCCGTTTCCTACCATTCCGTTGATTTGCCCGTATAATTGGCCTGTTACGGCTTCTTCACCAAAGAAAAACCCACATATTGTGATGATGATGATTAACAAAGGAGGTAATGCAAATATGGTATAATACGATAATGCTGCACTAAGTTTGATCGCATTGTCATCATTAAATTCTAAGAAGGCATTCTTGATAAGAAACCAGGATTTGGAGAATATACTTTTTACTTTCACGATAGTTCTGATTTTTAGATATAGTTTCAAAATTAAGGAATAATCGAAAAAATTGAATTCTTGCTTTTTAGTTAAACTTTACATTTTTACCATGTTATTTTGAAGTTAGATATCTCTATTTTGAAACTTTTTTATATTCCTGAACTACTCCTAAATTTTTTATTTTGAGAATGTTTTTAAACTCGCGGCGTGTTGGTTTGATTAGATATGAAATGGAATCTATAACCTGAGCCTTAATAGCTGTAACTGAATCCAGCTTTTTTAAATCGGCTGGCAAATAAATATTTTTAAGCTTTATTGTATTAGTACTTAATGATAGAAATTGAATATTCCAAAAAATAGAATCTTGACTACTTAATATTAACTGTCCGTCTATAAGTTTTGCTTTTTGATAATATGAAAATCTAAAAATAGTGTCTAAAAAGCTTTCAACTAATTCTAATGAATCTCCTTTTGTATGTAAATAAATATTTTGTTTAGTGTCTTTGCTTACTATTTTATTATCAAATATATAAAAGCTCGATTTCAGTGAATCTAATTCGTTTTTATGAATTTTAGATTTGATAAAGTATTTTGCGATAATTCTATCTTCATCAATTTTTAAGAAAGTAGAATCTTCATTTTTATATAATCCTCTAAATCTATGTGGAAACCGGTCCAGTTCAGAATCATTGTCTGGTTGAGGATTTTCGAAGCATAAAAGAAAACAATCCGGACATGGTCGTGATCTAACTTTTTTACAGGAAGTACAAATAATTATTAAAGCTAAAATCAAAAGGACTTTTTTCATGGTTTTGGTTTTGGTTGTAATGTTCTTAACTAAAACTATACCGCCTTTTTAGGACTACCCCAGATTGAAACGGAAAGCATTTTGCCTGGATTTATATTTTTTGCGGCGATAAAAAAGCGACCGGAGGAAGCTCTTTTTATGCCAGGCAAAAAAATAAATTCAGGCAAAATCTTGAAGTGTAAAGCTGGAAACAGGTCCTGAAAAATAGCATGCGAAAACGCAGATTAAAACGGATTTTTTATGCTTAAGCAGATTTATGCTCAATTTTTGTCATTTCGACGAAGGAGAAATCACACGAGAAATGCCAAATAGCATTCGTCAATCTTTGTGAAGATTCTTGTGTGATTTCTCCTTTAGACCGAAATGACATACTTTATGAAATTTGATTTTTGAACATAAAAAAACTGCTGAATTTCTCCAGCAGTTCTATATTCTTTATTCTTTATTCTATTCTTTTAAAAAAAAATTACACGTTAAAACGGAAATGCATTACATCACCATCTTTTACGATATATTCTTTTCCTTCTACTTTGAATTTTCCTGCTTCTTTTGCTTTTGCTTCTGATCCGTAATGAACATAATCTTCATATGAAATTACCTCTGCGCGAATGAATCCTTTTTCGAAATCAGTATGGATAACTCCGGCTGCTTGTGGCGCTGTTGATCCAATATTGATGGTCCAGGCACGAACTTCTTTTACACCAGCTGTAAAATAAGTCTGCTGCTTTAATAATTTGTAAGCGGCACGAATTAAAACAGATGCTCCTGGTTCTGTTAATCCCATATCTTCAAGGAAAACCTGACGCTCTTCGTAGCTTTCTAATTCGGTAATATCTGCCTCTGCTCCTACTGAAAGGATAATAACCTCGGCATCTTCGTCTTTTACTAATTCACGAACCTGATCTACATATTTATTTCCGTTTACAGCTGAATTTTCATCAACATTACAAACATATAATACTGGTTTAGCCGTAATTAACTGAAAAGATTCCATTAAATCCTCTTCGTCATTACCTTGAGGAGTAATAGTACGAGCTGATTTAGCCTGTAACAATGCTTCTCTAATTCTGTCTAAAAGTGCTTTTTCAGTCTGTGCTTCTTTATTTCCTGTTTTAGCTGCGCGATTTACTTTTTCTAAACGTTTTTCAACCGTTTCTAAATCTTTTAGCTGTAACTCGATATCAATTGTTTCTTTGTCACGAATTGGGTTTACGTTTCCGTCAACGTGCACGATATTGTCATTGTCAAAACAACGTAAAACATGAATGATGGCATTACACTCTCTAATGTTTCCTAAAAACTGGTTTCCAAGGCCTTCACCTTTACTTGCACCCTTTACCAAACCTGCGATATCTACAATATCAACAGTGGCCATTTGTACACGCTCTGGTTTTACCAATTCTTCTAATTTATTGATTCTCGGATCCGGAACGTTTACAACACCAATATTAGGTTCGATTGTACAAAACGGAAAGTTGGCACTCTGCGCTTTTGCATTAGATAAACAATTAAATAATGTTGATTTTCCAACATTTGGTAATCCTACAATTCCTGCTTTCATCTGTTGTTTCTATTTATTTTTATTCGACGCTGAAGTGATCAGGTCTTGTCCATTTTATTATTGTATGATAATGGATTATGATTTACGTAAATTTTTAATTCTGCCAAAATGCTATTTTTTGGCTTTAAAATTTTGCAAATATAACATTTAATACCTCGTTAACGAACTAAAAATGTGCATTAATATAATTTTAAGGTATTTCTTAAAAATTTTTAAACTTTTTATTAAGCTTTTGTTAAAAAATAGTAATTTTATCACAATTCAAAACAAATAGAAAACCAAAAAACAACCAAACATGAAAAAGATTGTATTATTAATGTTTTTATTAAATACGGCATTTCTTTTTGCCCAAAAGGAAGTCTCGGGCATCGTAAAAGATAAAACAGGAACACCACTGCCTGGCGTAAATATTGTCGAAAAAGGAACTACAAACGGAGTCTCTACTGATTTTGAGGGAGGTTTTAAGATAAAAGTACAAGAAGGCGCTAAATTAGTCTTCAGTTATGTTGGTTATGGTACTGTTGAAAAGGCAGCATCAGATAAGATGGAAATTAATCTGGACGAAAGCGGCGGACAGATTTTGAACGATGTTGTCGTGGTAGGTTCAAGAAATGCAAAAAGAACGGTTGTAAATTCTGCCGTGCCAATTGATGTTATCAATGTAAAAGAGGTTACAACACAAAGCGGTAAATTAGAAATTAATGAGTTACTGCAATATGTTGCACCTTCTTTTAATGCTAACAAACAATCCGGTTCTGACGGAGCTGATCACGTCGATCCAGCTTCTTTAAGAGGAATGGGCCCTGACCAGACTTTGGTTTTAATAAACGGGAAAAGAAGACACCAATCGTCGCTTATCAATTTATTTGGAACCCGGGGACGTGGTAATACAGGAACAGATTTGAATGCTATTCCGGCTGCTTCTATTAAAAGAATCGAAATTCTAAGAGATGGCGCAGCAGCACAGTACGGCTCTGATGCTATTGCAGGGGTTATCAATATTGTGACCAATGATAATGTCAATGAATTTACAGGGACTATAACATATGGTGCTTTTAATACGAATGCCAAAGGTGATTTTCCTGACGGAACTGCCAATACTGATGGCTTTAGACTAGACAAAAAAGGAAACGGAAACTCTTTTGGAAAAAATCAAAATTTTGACGGAGGTTCTCTAAAAGTAGCTGCCAATTATGGTACTGCTATTGGAACAAAAGGCGGCTATGTAAACGTTACAGGAGAATTTTTGAATAAAAACAAAACTTTAAGACCTGGTTTTGATTTTAGAAAAGGTTTTGGAGAAGCAGAAATTCAAGGTGTCAATTTATTTGTCAACCTTGCGATTCCGATTGCTGATAAAACAGAATTTTATGCTTTTGGAGGCAGTAATTTCAGAGATACTGATGCTTATGCTTTTACCAGAAATGATGGAGAAAGAGTGGTTGAAGAAATTTATCCTGGCGGCTACACGCCAAGAATTACTTCAAAAATTAATGATAATTCGATTGCAGCAGGTATCAGAACAGAAACTTCCGGAGGATGGAAATGGGATTTTAGCAATACGCTGGGGAAAAATAAATTTCATTATGATATAAAAGGAACCATCAACGCTTCTCTTGAAGAAAATTCTCCAACAGAATTTGACGCGGGCGGACATAGTTTACTTCAAAATACGACCAATCTAGATGTTTCTAAAAATTATGGTGATATTTTGGGCGGCTTAAACTTAGCTTTTGGAACTGAATACCGCGTTGAAAAATTTGAAATTTTTGCCGGAGAAATTGGTTCTTATGCAACTTATGACACAAACGGAGTGCCTATTACCAACCCGGCAACTCAAAGTGCACCTATAGATCCTATTTCCGGCGAATCCAGACCGGGTGGTTCTCAGGGTTTTCCTGGATATAGTCCGGCAAATGAGGTAAATAAAAGCCGTAATAACTTTTCATTGTATACAGATGCTGAGTTAGATGTTACAGAGGCTTTTATGCTAAGCGGAGCAGTTCGTTTTGAAAATTACAGCGATTTTGGAAGCACTGTAAACGGAAAATTGGCATCGAGATTGAAAATTACGGACAAAATCAATTTAAGAGGTTCTGTAAGTACAGGTTTCCGTGCGCCATCTCTGGCTCAGATTTATTATAATTTACGTTTTACAAACTTTAGTTCGGGCGGTGCAACAGAAGTTTTATTGGCTCCAAATGACAGTGAAATTACCAAAGCTTTTGGAATCGAAAAACTAAACGAAGAAAAAGCAGTAAATGCCTCTTTAGGATTTACAGCTAATTTTGGAGATTTTACAGCAACTGTCGATGGGTATTTAATTAATGTAAAAGACAGAATTGTACTGACTGGTTATTTTGATGCATCGGCATTGGGACTAAATGTAGACAAAGCACAGTTTTTTGTAAATGGTGTAGATACAAAAACAACAGGTTTGGATATCGTTTTGGCATGGAAAAAAACTATCGGCGAAAACAGACTGGGCGCAACACTTGTTGGAAACATCAATGACATGAAAATTGACAAGGTGAAAAATGGTGATTTAGACGAAAAAACATTCTTTGGAGAACGCGACAAAGCATTTTTACTGGCTTCTGCCCCACCAAGCAAATTTGGATTAAACCTGAATTACGGCAGAAAATGGTTTGATGCGGGACTGGCTTTTACCAGATTTAACGAAGTAAAACTATTAGATTACCAAATGGATGAAGATCCTGAAGACTACAGAACTTCTCCAACAGAAACTGATGCGCAGGTATTTGCCAATCAAAAGAAAGCAGCCACAGATACGTACGGAGCCAAAATTGTAACCGATCTTACGTTAGGGTTTAAACTTTCAAAATCGACCAAAATTAGTATTGGTGCCAACAACTTACTAAACATTTATCCTGATCAGCAAGACGACTGGGTTGAGGCCGGTGGTTATTGGGATGCCGTACAAATGGGCTTTAACGGGGCTTATTACTACGCAAGACTTGGATTTAATTTCTAAGTATCAAATAAAGAGTGCTTACAACATAAACAAAAAATCCTGAGTCAACGCTCAGGATTTTTTTTATGGCTTTTATTCTTAAAATTACATCTTATATTCTAATGAACTGATAATTGCTTTTTCTTCCTCGGTGGCAGTAAATCCGGAGATATCCCAGTAATTGGTTAGAATTTTATTCTTTTTATTAAAGAGCGTTTTTTCTTTAAAAACGTCACTTTCGTTATAAGTAAAGTTCTGTTTGTTGAAATGAGTGGTAATAAAATTGTTTCGAACCTGAATATTTTTAATTTTTTCTTTTAAGACAACATCATACGCAATTTCTTCGTTCGAACTCAGTAAATAATAGTCTTCGCCGTCCACTCTGTACGCTACTTTTATAAGTGATTTGGTTATGAATTTAGATCCTAATGCCGCTTTTTCTTCAATTTTATCCAAACTCTGAGGCGCTATAGTAATAGTAAATTCAATAATCAGTTTTTTTATCGGATCATAAATAATTTCAAAACTATCTGTTGCAGGAGATTTATCTAAAGGCGTTACTCTAAGTACATTATAATTGGCATTACTGGAGTGTTTTCTTAATATAAAATCGTATTGCTCCTTCGCCTTTGATTCTAAAAGAGGTTCAAAATATTTTAGATTGCAATAGTTCTCCATAATATTATTCAAATTATAACCTTTTAAATCAGCACTTACATCTGTTTCCAGCAAACCGTAAGATCGATTTTGCTCTACTAATAAGGTAGTACTTGCTTTTTTTTGATTTTCGGCAAACTGAAAATTGACCAAGCCGTCATTATAATAGGAGTATTTGTCGTCTAGCATAAAAAATTCTCTCACATAGACTTTTAACCTATATGGCATGGTTAATTTTTCTATTGAACTGGAAACAATTTTTTTAAGTGCTTTTTGAGGGGATTCTTTAGATAGAATAATTTCATCTAATTTATTATTCTTATTTTTCAGGTAAACCACAAATCCATCTTCTTTCAGGGAAGCCCATCGAAGCGTCAGATTTTCGTAATTCATCTCAGAAACCTGTACGTTTGATGCTCCATTTAAAACAAAAGTAACCTTACCTTCTTCATTACTCAGTAAAACTTGTTTTGTTTTTAAGATTACCACTGTGGCATTTTCTACAGGCAGTAGTGTTTCAATATCTTTAACAACAATAGAATACTCAGTGTTTTGAGCAAAAACACCAATGTTAAAGAACACAATAAATAAAAGTATTAGTCCTTTCATAGGCTATTATTAGAAATTTTCAACTAAAGTATTAAAATATTATGATAAAATTAAATTAACTGCAATAAATCATTAAATTTCAATACGATAGAAAACATAAGTACAATTAATCTTAAAAAAAAATCCCGGGCTAAATGCTCAGGATTTTTATATTTTTATACGAAGTTTTTGATGAATCCGAGAATAAACAAGAAAGCTAATAAAAACAGGATTAGCTCATTGTAATCTATCCAATAATAAAACAAACTGTAAATCTTAGTTTTGTAATTCAGTTCCTTATCAACGAGAACGGTTATCTTTTCGTTTAACTGAAAATTGGTAACTAATCTTAATTCTCCCTGATCGCACTTAATGGTATCTCCCTTTACATAGTATTCAATTTCAGGAATTTCTCTGGCTATTAGTACCGGTCTGCCTCGACCTGCTGCATGACTGCTGACAATTTTATGAAGTCCGATAATTTTTCCGTCATAAAAATTGTAGTTTTCTAAATTGGCAGTTTTCAAATAAATAAAACCTGCATAAACTACCAGAAAAGAAAATCTTATAGAATTGTTTTTTACAAACTTCCTACAATTATTCACCATGCAAAAACGCTTGTCTATTCAACAAGGTTTCTTCATCTTCTACGTGATTATCATCTGGCACACAACAATCTACAGGACATACGGCAGCACATTGAGGTTCATCATGAAAACCTTTACATTCTGTACATTTTCCAGGAACGATATAATATACTTCATCAGAAATTGGCGTTTGTGCATCATCTGCATCAACTTCAGTTCCGTCTGGTAAAATTACTTTTCCTGAAAGACTGGTTCCATCTTTATATCTCCAATCATCAGCGCCTTCATAAATTGCTGTATTTGGGCACTCTGGTTCACAAGCCCCACAGTTTATGCATTCGTCAGTTATTATTATTGCCATTGTTTTTTAGTCTTAAAGTTAAAAGTCTTAAAGTTATAAAGTCAGCAAACAAAAAGGCATTTATCTTTAATGACCTGATGACTTTTGACTTTCGACTTATTTATGCTTATTTTTGTGCAAAATTACAATCAAAACAATTCATAAGCAAACATTATGACATTAGAAACAAAAAAAAGTGTTTTTGTTGAATTAGGAAAATTTTTAAGTCAGTTTTCTGAAGAAGAAAACAAACGCAGCGAATCAGTTTTAGGAAATGATTTGTTTTTTGAAGATTTTATAAAACTCATTCAACTATCTCAATCGCATAATGGCTGGTACACCCCTGAACAAGTGTACTTTGCAATACAATCATGGGCAGATGCACTGACGGAAGAAAACATTACCAAATGGATTTCTTCTTATTCCGTAGACTTCGCTCAGGAAAATCAGACAGAAAAATCAGTTGCTTTAATTTTAGCCGGAAATATTCCGTTAGTTGGTTTTCACGATTTTCTATCGGTTTTGATCACCGGAAATAAGGCATTAATAAAAACATCCTCAAACGATCAGCATTTACTGCCGTTTTTGGCCAAATATTTAATTTTTGCTGATAAAAGTTTAAAAGATAAGATCACTTTCGTGGAAGGCAAACTTGAAAATTTTGATACCGTAATTGCCACCGGAAGCAATAATACAGCCCGTTATTTTGAATATTATTTTAAAGATAAGCCCTCAATCATCAGAAAAAACAGAAACTCGGCTGCGGTGTTAAACGGAAAGGAAACACAGAAAGAATTAGAAGCTCTGGGTGAAGATATTTTTAGGTATTTTGGTTTAGGATGCCGTAATGTTTCCAAGCTTTTTGTTCCGAAAGGCTACACTTTCGACGCTTTTTTTCAGGCGATTTTCAAATATCAGGACGTTATTCATTACGAGAAATATGCCAATAATTACGATTATAACAAGGCTGTTTTCCTGATGAGTAATTTTAAATTATTAGACAACGGTTTTTTGACATTAAAGGAAGATCCGAGCTATGCCTCGCCTATTTCGAGTGTTTTCTACGAATTTTACGAAAATATAGCCGATTTACAAACTCGTCTTACTGCTGATGCTGCACAAATTCAATGTATCGTAAGCAATGATCTGATAGAAAATAGTATCGCATTCGGACAAACACAAAATCCTCAATTGTGGGATTATGCAGATAACGTTGATACTATAACGTTTTTGTTAACAACAAAGTAAAAATATGTTTAATTATTTCGAATAATTTATCGCTTTTTCAGCTCCTATTGCCGAAATTTGCATCTTTAAAATTTCGACTATTAACAACAACCATGAAAAAACACAACTACAGCGCAGGTCCAAGTATTTTACCTCAGGAAGTTTTTGAGAAGGCATCAAAAGCAATTTTAAATTTTAATGATTCAGGATTATCCATTCTTGAAATCTCGCACCGAAGCAAAGATTTTGTTGCTGTTATGGATGAGGCTCGTTCGCTTGCTTTAGAATTATTAGGTCTTGAAGGAAAAGGATATCAGGCCTTATTTTTACAAGGCGGCGCAAGTACAGCATTCTTAATGGCTCCTTATAATTTAATGAAAGAAAACGGGAAAGCCGCTTATTTAGATTCAGGAACCTGGGCAACTGCAGCAATAAAAGAAGCTAAGTATTTTGGAGAAACTGTTGTTGTAGCTTCTTCAAAAGAAGAAAATTACAACCATATTCCAAAAGGATACACAATACCAAGTGATGCAGATTATTTTCACTGCACAAGTAACAATACTATTTTTGGAACTCAAATGAAAGATTTCCCGGCAACTGCTATTCCTGTTGTCTGCGATATGAGTTCTGATATCTTTTCACGTCAGTTAGATTTCTCAAAATTTGATATCATCTACGCCGGAGCTCAAAAAAATATGGGTCCTGCAGGAGCAACTTTGGTTGTAATCAAAGAAGAAATTTTAGAGAAAAACGGAAGAACAATTCCAAGTATGTTAGATTACGCAAAACATATTAAAGCAGAAAGTATGTACAATACTCCTCCTGTTTTTGCTGTTTATGTGTCATTATTGACTTTACAATGGATTAAAGAAAAAGGCGGTATTGCAGCCGTTGAGAAATTAAACGATGCAAAAGCAGCTTTACTTTATGCTGAAATCGACAGAAACCCTTTATTTAAAGGTGCTGCTGCGGTAGAAGATCGTTCGAATATGAATGTGACTTTCTTATTAAACAATGCTGATCATACAGCGGTTTTTGACGCTTTATGGAAAGAAGCCGGAATTTCTGGATTGCCAGGACACCGTTCTGTAGGGGGTTACAGAGCTTCTATTTACAATGCTATGCCAATTGAAAGCGTTCAGGTTTTAGTTGATGTAATGAAAGCATTGGAAACAAAAATTTAAAAATTAAAATACGGAATGATTTAAAGAGTATTTCTATACTAAATCGTGCTGTTTTTTATTCAAATAATTCAGATTGAATATTTCAATTATTAAATTTTTCAATCTTTAAAATATTAAAAAAAATGAAAGTATTAGCCAATGACGGAATTTCTAAAAGTGGAATTCTAGCCTTAGAAAAAGGCGGATTTGAAGTTATAACTACAAAAGTAGCTCAGGAACAAGTTGCTAATTTTGTAAACGAAAACAATGTAAGCGTTGTTTTGGTAAGAAGTGCCACTAAAGTTCGTAAAGATATTATTGATGCCTGCCCGGGTCTTAAAATTATTGGCCGTGGTGGTGTTGGTATGGATAATATTGATGTTGACTACGCAAAAAGCAAAGGAATTCATGTAATAAATACTCCGGCTTCATCATCAGAGTCTGTTGCTGAACTGGTATTTGGACATTTATTTAATGGTGTTCGTTTTTTACACGATTCTAACAGAAATATGCCTCTTGAAGGAGATTCAAACTTTGATGGTTTGAAAAAAGCATATGCTAATGGTGTTGAATTAAGAGGAAAAACGCTTGGAATTGTTGGTATCGGACGTATTGGTCAGGCTACTGCAAAAATGGCGCTTGGTTTAGGCATGAAAGTAATCGCAGCAGATAGTTTTATTCCGCAGGTAGATATTAAAGTTGAATTTTTTGACGGTCAGTCGATCACGACAACTGTTGTTTCTCAATCTTTAGAATCTTTATTTAAAGAAGCTGATTTCATCACATTACACGTTCCTGCTCAAGACGGTTATATCGTTAGCGAGAAAGAATTTGAAATCATGAAAGACGGCGTTGGAATTGTAAACTGTGCGCGTGGTGGTGTTATTGATGAGGTAGCACTTATTAAAGCTTTAGATTCAGGTAAAGTTGCTTTTGCAGGTTTAGACGTTTTTGAAAGTGAGCCAAAACCAGAAATGACCATACTGATGCACCCAAAAATTTCTTTGACGCCGCACATTGGAGCAGCTACCGGAGAAGCACAAGATAGAATTGGTACTGAATTAGCTTCTCAAATTATTACTTTGTTGAGCTAACGAATTAAAAAATAGACTAACTTTAAAGGGATTTATTACATTTTTGTAGTAAATCCCTTTCTTTTTGTTAATTTTGTCGTCTAATTTAAATCTAAAAGATCATGTTTGAACAATTAACCCAATTAGTACAGCAATATGGAGGAAATGCTGTAGTGAACAACTCGGCGGTTCCAAATGAACACAATGAGGCTGTAATAAGCGAAACAGGTAATTCGATTTTCGAAGGATTGAAGAAAATGGCTTCAGAGAGCGGCGGTGAGCAGCTTAGCAGTTTGTTTAGCGGAAAATCGGCAATAGACAATTCTCATCCAGTTGTGCAGCAATTAACACAACAATTGACGGGAAGCCTGGGAGAGAAATTTGGATTAAGCAGCAGTGCTGCGTCAGGAGTTGCTGCAAGTATGATTCCGCAGATATTAAGTTCTCTTGTCAATAAGGCTAAAGATCCTAATGACGGTAGTTTTCAGATAACAGATATCATCAGCGCTATTTCAGGAAACAGCGGACAAGCTTCCGGCTTAATGGAAACGATAAATAAATACGGAATGCAGTTTGGCTTAGACCAAAACGCAGACGGAAAAGTAGACGCCGCAGATGCAATGGCACTAACTAAAACGGGTGGCTTAAGTGGTTTGCTGGGGAAATTATTTGGAAAATAGGTTCTTTTTTTAAGTTTCTGAGGTTCTAAGATTCTAAGTTGCTAAGTTTTACTACAAAGCAGTTTTACTATGTAAAACTGCTTTTCTTTTTTATATCAGACAAAAAAGCTTAGAATCTTCGCCCCTTAGAGACTTAGACACTTACCTATAAATTGTTAAATAATAAAACTCCTGATGTAATAATTTGTAAATTTAGGTCTGAAAATCAATGTTATGAAAAAATGCATTTACATATTAGCTGTTTTATTTACCATCATAGCTTGTTCTACGGCATCTCGAAATACTGTGGCAGCAAATGACGGTAAAGCAACTACTGCAGTAAATGACACTGTAAGAATTGCAAATGATTCTCTGGAATATGAGGTAATTATTATTGATAACGGTTTCAGTTCCTGGCTCGCATCAAGAGCGTATCCAAGAGATTATCACACACTGCAATATCTTGAAAGTAAAAACCAATGGTACGTAACAGAATGGAACAATCGAGTTTTGCAGCCACAGCGTTTCAATCCTAATTTATACGAAATGACGATCGATTACAGACCTGATATTCATTACGGATATGAAGTAAACTATCTGATTTATAACTATATGATTTATTTTCAAAATACATACAAACAAAAGCTTGGCGGGTATGTTCCGATCCGATAATGTTCTTTATATTTGTAATTGTTATAAATAAAGCATGAATAAATTAAAGGAGCGCTGGGGAATTACCTCAAATTTACAAGCCGTTATCATATTTATTGTTTTTGCCATCACTGGATCGGCATCTGCATGGTTGTCGAAACCTTTTTGTATTTGGTTAGGTATTACCAAAGAAGATTTTGGCGGCTGGTTTACCCTAATCCGCCTGATTATCATTTTCCCGATTTATCAGGTTTTACTGGTTGCGATTGGAACTGTTTTTGGCCAATTCCGATTCTTTTGGAATTTCGAAAAAAAAATGCTCAAAAATATGGGATTGGGATTTTTATTTAAAGACTAAATTTCTTTGTTTTCACTGCTGTTTTGAAAAAAGTAAGTGTAGATCCACGTAAGTGTAAACGATGGGATTATATCTGTAAAAGGCAATACTTCCTCTACAAATGTTAAGATACTTGCCACCTTTCCTACTCGGCCTTTATACATTTTTGTCATTAAAAAAGCTGCAATTGGCGCCCATATAACATCTGAGAATTCTCCCAAAAGCGGAATCGTAAAGGACATCATTCCTATTCCGTCTAAAAGCAAGCCTATAAAAAGCTTGGTCATTCTATCATCGTTTATTACTTTCAAATCTTGCATTTGGTTATTTTTTAGGTTTAGTCGAATTTAAAAAGAATTTACAATTTAGGATTATTTTTTTCAAGACATATCTTGCTTAATTCCCACATCTTCAACACTTTTAAAATCGATCAGAATATTTTATTTTTTCTTATTACTGCAAATAGCACACCAAAATTTAAATTTATTGAATTGCTTTGCATTTGGTCAGAAAAATTAATCCCCGTCGCCATACAATCATTTCATAAAATTCTGTTACAACTCATTTTTATATCGGCAGAATCTTTGTTTCTTTGTAAAAACAGTTTCAAATGATACACGCAAAAAATATACATAAATTCTACGATCAGCTTGAGGTTTTGAAAGGAGTTGATTTACATATTAAAAAAGGAGAAATTGTTTCGATCGTAGGCGCTTCCGGAGCAGGTAAAACTACTTTACTGCAAATTTTAGGAACTTTAGATAAGCCGTCAAAATCATCATCTGAAACTTCATTAACGATTAATGGAGAAAATATATTAGGTTTTAATGATAAAGCGTTATCAAAATTCAGAAATTTGAATTTGGGTTTTATATTTCAATTTCATCAGCTTTTACCTGAATTTACCGCTTTAGAAAACGTTTGTATTCCGGCTTATATTGCTGGAAAAAAACCAGCTGAGACAGAGGCTGAAGCTAAAAAATTACTGACATTTTTAGGATTATCACATAGAATTAATCATAAACCAAACGAACTTTCGGGCGGTGAACAGCAGCGTGTAGCGGTTGCAAGAGCTTTAATTAACAAACCCGATGTTATTTTTGCAGATGAGCCATCAGGAAATTTAGATACGCATTCTGCAGAGAATCTGCATCAATTATTTTTTCAGCTTCGCGATGAGTTCGGGCAGACTTTTGTAATTGTAACCCACAACGAAGAATTAGCTAATATGGCCGATAGAAAATTGGTAATGTCTGACGGGCAAATCTTATCTTAAAAAATGATTTTAATTGTAATCAGCTGGATTTATATTCTTTTTACAACGATAAATTTAGGTTTTCTAACGGATCGATTCCTTCGGTTAAAAAACCAAAATTTTATCCTTACATCGATCCTCGGATTATTTTCGGTTACAATTCTCGCTAGCATTTGGGCTGTTTTTGGCAGGATACATATCGAGTTTCAGGCTTTTTTACTGCTGGTGAACCTTTATGCCGTTCTACAATTCAGAAAGGAGATTACTTCAATTTACCAATTTGTTCACCTAGAATTTAAGGAATTGCAATCCTTTCTAAAAGTGCTGTTTATTATTACAAGTATCCTGACAATAGCACAATGCTCGACTATTCCGTATGTAATTGACAACGAGTCGTATTATATTCAAACTATAAAATGGCTCAACGAATATGGTTTTGTAAAGGGAATTGCCAACCTCCATATTTTCCTGGGCCAGACCAGCGGATGGCACATAACGCAAAGTGTTTTTAATTTTTCATTTTTATATAAAAACTTCAATGATCTAAGTGGATTTTGTCTGGTATTAGGGTCTTTTTTTTCGTTTCAAAAACTCAATGAGTTTTATAAAAATAATGATAAAACGTATCTGATTATTGGATTGCTGCCTTTATTTAATACCCTATTATTTCAATTCATAAGCGCTCCTTCGCCAGATATTCCGGTTTATGTATTTTCGTTTATACTCTTTTTCTATTTTTTGGAAAATTTCAAAAAAATGACACCGGAAACATTTAATATCCTGGTGATTTTAGTTTTGTTTTTAATTTATATAAAAAATACAACTATTGCATTTGCATTAATTCCGGTAATTTTATTGGTTTTCAATTTTCAATTATTGTCAAAAAAACTGCTGCAATCTGTTTTGCTATCGCTATTATTATTGTCTCTTTATGTCATAAAAAACATGATTATCTGCGGTGCGCCACTTTTTCCGTCAAAAATATTAAATAGCGTAGTGATGAGTTATGCAATTCCTGATCCTATTGAAAATTACTATTATAACAGCATTAAACATTTTGGATATTACCTCACCAAAAGCCAATACAATTCAATGTCAGCTGCTGATTTATTTTTAAAATGGATTTTAACACCTAAACTGGGCGGGATATTTAATAAGCTTATCATGCTCTTAATTTTAATTGTGCCCTTTTTAATCAGCAAATTCCAAAATAAAAAAGGTCTCTGGGCACTTTATGGTGTAATGCTTTTTCAAATGCTTATACTTTTTGTTACTTCTCCCCAGTATCGATTTTTCTTAAATTTTGTTATGTTATTTTTCTTATTTGTTTTAGCCTGCTTCCTTCAAAACAAAAAAGTAATCCATACACTACTTATATTATCCTTAATTCCAACCATTATCGTTTTATTTTTCCCTGTCAATCTAAATCAATTTGCCAAACATAAATTCATGCTGAAAATCAGTAACTTTTCATTCGAAAATATTGTTTTTCCACATTCAAATACAAAAAACAATACTGCTTTTGAGTCCATTCAATTAGGAAATTTAAAATATAATTCTCCACTAGAAAATGACTTTTTTTGGGCAAATGGAGAGGGCGATTTACCTTGCGTAAATAAAAAACAAATTGATTATTTTAGAAAGCGTTTCAATACAATACCGCAAATGCGTACAAACGATTTAAAAGACGGATTTTACGCTAAAGAAATTTCAGAAAATGAATAAAACAGAACTCAAAGATTTTTTAGACGAAAAAGTCAATCAATATAACAATCTCGATTTTATCGACAGTGATCCTGTGCAGATTCCGCATTTATTTTCTCAAAAAGAAGACATAGAAATTGCTGGATTTTTGAGCGCCACAATTGCTTGGGGTAATCGTAAAATGATTATTAAAAATTCGCATCAAATGATGGAATTAATGGGGAATGCGCCGTATGATTACGTTATGTCGCATACTGAAGACGACTTGGCCCGTTTGGAAAACTTTGTTCACCGCACCTTCAACGGAAAAGATTTTGGAAGTTTTATAAAAGGTTTACAGCACATTTATAAAAACCACAATGGCTTGGAAGCCGTTTTTGCTAAAAATCAGGAAAATGAAAGTCTGCAGAAAAGCATTCATGAATTCAAAAAAATATTCTTTGAAATCGACCATCTGCCCAGAACTCAAAAACACGTTTCAGATCCCTTAAATAATTCCGCTGCAAAGCGTATTAATATGTATTTACGCTGGATGATCCGTCAGGACGTAAAAGGAGTTGATCTTGGAATTTGGAACAGTATTTCGCCCGCATTATTATCTTGTCCGCTTGACGTGCATTCCGGAAATGTGGCCCGAAAATTAGGCTTGCTTACGCGAAAACAAAACGACGGAAAAGCATTAGCCGAATTAGATTTTAAATTAAGGGAAATGGATGCCCTCGACCCGGTAAAATACGATTTTGCCCTCTTTGGATTGGGCGTTTTTGAAGGGTTTTAACGTAAGTTTAGGCCATTTCCTGTTAGCTATTTTCTGTTTTATTTCGTAATATTACAATAAAAGCTATATGATATGGAACATTTTATAGGTAATATAAAACATTTTGTTCTTCCATTTTTTTTAGTTGTCAGCTTATCTTTAACAATTATTTTAATCCTGAACAGAATTCTTTATCAATACCGCCTGCCTTACAAACACAGGATTATCCGAAAGTCTGAAATTTTTCTGACTGAGATTACATTATCCCGACCTGATAAAAATACCTTAAAATATAAGATCGCCAAATTTAAATCTGAAATTCCGATACATAAATCGTGGTGCAAAGACATGCTGATCGAAGATATGATCAGAATGAAGAGCAATTTAAAAGGCAGGACTGCAAAAAATATTCTCATCATCTACAAAGAGCTCAACTTAAACCATTACTCGGCAAGTTTAATCAGGGATTTTAGAAAGTATAAAAAGTATAAAGGAATATATCATTTTCAATCGTTAGGATACAGACCCGGAATTTCTATTTTAAAGCAATACATGCTTCATCCTGATAAAATCATTCAGTCTAATGCCAATATTGCTTATTTAGCGTTGTCTAAAGGCGACTGGCAGGCAGTTGATAAACTGCCGGTGAAAGCATCTATTATTACGACCATAAAAGTGATGGATGTGCTTCATACTGAAAACATACCCATTCCGCCTGATATTGATCTCTGGATCGTTTCTAAAAATAAAGCGATTTTGAAATTAGCCGTAATGACAATGGTGTATTACAATTACAGAAATAAAGCGGCCGAAATTATAAAATTGCTCCATCATAAACATCTGGGTCTGAAAACTGATGTTATAATGGCGATTAGAGAACTTTATTTAGACGAAGCAGAACAGGAAATGCTGGAATTATTTTACGGAGAAACTTTCAAAATTAAGTTAGAAATGCTTAAAACGCTGGCTGTAATTGGTTCTGAAAAAACAATTTATTTTTTAAAAACAGAAATTTTCAAACAAGAAGTAAAAGACCTCAAACTGCAGATGGTTTCTTCCTTAAATGATTTGGATCCTGTAGGATTGGACGCATTGGGAGCTCAGGAAGCAGACACGCAAAAAATGATCAATCACATTAGAAAATTACAATTATGATTCGGGATTTTCTATATCATCTTATTCGCGCCTATGACATTTTTGTCGCCGGATTTTCTATCGCCTATATCTTATTTTATGTATTTCTTTCGATATTATCCTATTTGGCAATTGTTAAGCATATAAAGTACATGAGATATTTAGAGGAAGATATTTTAATTCGCTCTAATCATATTTTAGGGGTTTCTATTGTGGCGCCGGCTTTTAATGAAGGCGTGAATATAGTATACAATGTAAAATCGCTGCTTTCGCTGACCTATCCAAAATTCGAAATTATTATTGTCAATGACGGAAGTACTGATGATACGCTTGAAAAACTTATTGCTGAATTTGACCTGGTTAAAATAGATTTTTATTATCAGGAAAAAATCGTAACCCAGCCTGTTCGCGGCCATTATAAATCAAAAAATCCTGTTTATTCAAAATTATTAATTGTCGACAAAGTAAACGGAAAAAGTAAGGCCGACGCTTCGAATGCCGGCATCAATTCATCGCAATATCCATTGTTTTTATGTACCGATGTTGATTGTATTCTAAAAAGAGATACCATTTTAAAACTGGCAAAACCTTTTATGGAATCTAAAACCCGGGTTATTGCATGCGGTGCAGGAATTAGAATTTCGAATTCATGCGAAATCAAGGAAGGATTTTTGTTTAAGGTTCATTATCCAAAAGAATGGTATCCACGTTTTCAGGAATTAGAATATGTTCGTTCTTTTTTATTCGGAAGAATGGCCTGGAGCCAGATTAACGGTCTTTTGTTAGTGTCCGGCGGTCTCGGAATGTTTGATAAAGAAATCGTAATCAAAGCAGGCGGTTACTGGCATCAATCTTTAGGAGAAGATATGGAATTGATAACGAGAATGCGAAGATACATGCATGACACAAATAAAAAATTCTTAATTAAATACATTCCCGAATCGCTCTGCTGGACCGAGGTTCCGAGTACGAGGGAGATATTTTTGCGACAGAGAATCCGCTGGGCACGCGGGCTCATACAAACGCTTTATCTGCATCGCAAGATGTTTCTGAATCCAAAATACGGAAGAACCGCTTTTGTGGTTCTGCCTTTTTTTTTCAGTTTTGAATTTTTAGTTCCAATAATAGAATTTATTGGTATCATAACCTTGGTTTCGAGCTTTATATTTGGCATGATCGATTTTCAATATTTATTAATTATCAGTCTTTTAGTCTATCTTTTTTATCTTTCAATTACCATCATTTCAATATTGATTGATGAAATATTATATAAAAGTTATGCCAATTACAAAGAGCTGTTGACACTTGTAGGAATGGCGATCATCGAGCCTTTTGTCTATCATCCGATCACCGTTTATGCTTCGTTAAAAGGATATTGGCTTTTCTTCAGGAAAAAAGAACAATCATGGGGTGTTATGGTTCGTAAAGGTTTTGACCAGCCCAAAAAAAAATAATTTGATTATGAAAAACACGTTCCTGATATATGCCATCAAACTGTTTTTGTGCTTGTTTTTGTTTTATAATCAAACTGTAACAGCACAAAAAGTAGATAGCGACAGCCTTTTAAGTGTCATTATTAATGACATGAAAAACAGTCGTCCGGATTACAAACTCAATGTGCAAAGAGGATTACTAGGAAAAAAAACAGCGCCAGATTATCTCGATTTTCATTTGCTTTTAGGACGCAATTATGACTTCTTAAAAGTAAAAGACAGTGCGCGGTTTTATTACAATTATGTCATTGATCATAACCCGAAATATCAGGAGGCTTTTCTGTACCTCATTAATTTAGATATTGAAGAAAAAAAATATCAAGAAGGTGTGGCTTTGGCTGATAGAGCCATTGTATTGTATCCAGACGATAAAACTTTCCGCTTAAAAAGAATTGCGTTTTACACTTTGCAAAAGGACACCAAAAATGAGGAAAAATATTTGAAATCGATTAAGGCCAAATTTCCTAATGATCCGGAAATTACACAACAGCTCTATGCATTATACTCGACCGTTAATTTTGACAGAGTCGGCGTGTATTATAATGTCACGACCATTGATCGCGACGGCGTTGGTCCCTGGCATTTGGCAAGTACCGATTACACAAGACAGCGTTCTTGGGGAACTTTAATTGGGAGAGTAAATTATGCCAAAAGATTGTCATCCAGTCAAGTGATGTCAAGCGGGCTTCAGTTTGAGGCAGAGTCGTACTTTTTTACTCAAAAGAACAATTATTCTTATATTGATGTGGCATACAGTAAAGATGCTGCTTTTCCTGAATGGCGTTTGGGATATTCTTATTTTCAAAATTTTAGTAAAGGCTGGGAAGCTGATTTAGGAGTTCGATATATAAAAATGCAGGATAACAGCAATTTAAAAACGCTTAATGTTGGACTTGGAAAATACTTTGGCGCTTACTGGCTGAATCTCCGGACTTATATTCAGGAAGACAGTCCTTCGCTGACTCTAACTTCAAGGTATTATTACAAAACAAAGTTTGATTATTTTACGATAATTGCAGGCATCGGAACATCGCCAGACGATCATGTAAGAGCTGCGGAATACAGCACTCGAATAGCCTTGAATTCTTATCGCATAAGTGCTGGTTTTTATAAATTGATAAAGACTCATTATATTTTTGGAATTCTTGTAACTGATAACGAACAGGAATATGCAGCAAATAAATACCAGACAGAACTTGACTTTGCTTTTTTACTGCAATATAAATTTTAGATATTATGATAAAAAAACACATCATATTATACATTCAAATCTTAGTTTTATCTTTATTCAGCTTCAATATGACGGCACAATCTGAAATAATTATAACCAATAAAAACAGCATTACTTTTAGTTCTGAAGAAGCCAGAGAAGGCGCAAGAATTTTAAAATACTTTTTAGACAAAGCTTTTGCAAAACCTTTTGACGATATCTCTGCAACTAAAAATCAAAATAATAATTCAGGAATAGTGCTGGAAATATCCCAGACAGAAGATTTAAAACCAAATGAATTCATCGTTAAAAGCGATTCAAAGTCGATTTATTTAATTGCTCAAAATCCAAAATGCCTTCGGTATGCGGTATATACTTTACTTGAAATTTGGGAGTTCAGAAAATTCACTTCAACAGAAACCTATATTCCAAAAGTCGGTCAATTTACATTTGCGGTAAACTCAGAAAAAACATACCAGCCATCGTTTGATTATCGCGCTTTATTTTATCCTGATTGTTATGATGAGGCTTTTAGAGATTGGCACAAACTCGATTGGCAGGTTGATGATTTTGGCATTTGGGGACACTCATTTAGTGTTTTAGTCCCGGCAAAGGAATATTTCAAAACCAATCCGAAACTTTTTGCTTTGTACCAGGGCGAAAGAAATGGCGAATCTTTATGCATGACCAATGACACTGTTGTAGAATTGGTTAAGAAAAAAATGTCTAAAATTATTGCTGAAAAACCGGATGCTCAATTTTATTCTGTAAGTCAGAATGATGATGTTGTGTACTGCGAATGTGCGGAATGCAGCAAATTAAACGAGAAATATGGCGGGCCGCAAGGTTCCTTTTATTATTTTTTGAATAAAATTGCGGCTCATTTTCCAAAAACAAAAATTACAACGCTTGCTTATCTTCATACGTTTAAGCCACCGATTAACTTAAAAATACAACCCAATATTTACACCATATTTTGTCCGATTGAGTTGAATCGCGGTAAATCCATCTCTTCAGAAAATAATGCTTCATTTGTAAAAACGCTTGAAAATTGGAGTAAAACTGCACCGCATTTATTCCTATGGGATTATACGGTTCAATTCTCTAATTATATGTCGCCTTTTCCCAATTTTGAAGCTTTTCAAAGTAATTATAAACTCTTTCAAAAAAATAAGGTAAAAGGAATGTTTGTTCAGGGATATTCTGATATTAACGGCGATTTTTCAGAATTAAGACAATATATCCTGGCGAAATTACTATGGAATACGGCTATTGATATTGAATCTGTAACCGCTGATTTTTTAAGAGGTTTTTACGGAAAAGCAGCGCCATTTGTAAGCGATTATTTGAAACTTTTAACAGACAATCAAAAGAAATACAACTCCTATTTGGATATTTATTCCGGACCCGTTCAGGCGAGAAATACTTTTTTGAATCCGGAAGCAATGGATCAATACGATCAATTATTAGATAAGGCTCATAGTTCTGTTGAAAACGACTCGCTTTTAAAAATAAGAATTGAAAAGCTACGTTTAGCGCTGGAATATGTGTATTTCGAGCAATCTAAATTTTACGGCCATGACCCACACGGAATGTTTTTCGTCAATGACAAAAACGAAAAACAAGTAAAAAAAGGTTTGACAGAACGAGTTTTAAATTTCGCAAAAGCATGCAATAATCTGGGAATCTATGAATTAAGCGAAGGCGGACTTTCACCAGACAATTATTACAAGGAATGGCTGGAAATCAGCAAAAATACAAACAGTCATTTGGGAGAAGGCTTAAAAGTCAATTTTATAACACCTCCGTCAAGCGAATTTAAAGGCAAGGGAGGTTATGGTTTAGTCGACGGCAATAAAGGATTTAAAGATTTCAATATCAACTGGATAGGATGGTACGATGCCAATCCTGAATTCGAAATTGAAACGAATAAATTAGACTTTACAACTTTAAAATTAAATTTTCTCGACGATCAGAGGCATTGGATTTTTACGCCTAAAAAAATAAAAGTATATGGTTTCAAAGACCAAAAATGGAAGCTTTTACACGAACAGGTCTGCGATAAATTAACAGAAACCAATGAAATTACAACAAAATCATGGGAAATTGTAAATCAAAGCTTTAGTAGTTTTGCGAAGCTAAAAGTGCTGGTAGAAACACAGACAGAAATCCCCATCTGGAGGAAACGAAAAAACAAAAAGCCAATGGTAATGATGGATGAAATAGAACTATATAAAAAATAAAACCGCTAATGGAGAATAGTGATAAAAAAATTATGATTATAGATAGTGACGAAATGACTATCGAAATTCTTAAGTTCATTTTAAAAAAAGAAAATTATAAAATAAGTATCGCAAAAGACGGAATTAGTGCACTTGAACGCATCCCGACTATTATGCCTGATTTGGTGATTACCGCAATCATAATTCCGTTAAAATCAGGACTGGAAATTATCAATCATATTAAGAAGCATTTTGCATCGATTCGTGTAATTGCGCTTTCATCATTGGGTGAAGAAGAAAATACTGTTGAGGAAGCTTTTCATTTAGGCGTTGATGATTTTATTGCAAAACCCTTTAATCCGAATGAGCTTTTATTGCGAATAAAACGATTATTATAGTATTTTGAACGCTATTTTTGAGAAATACGAATACCCCAAACGATTCTAATTTTGTAGAAACACCAATTTTTCAGCTATTTATAGCTATATTTGCACCAAAATTTAATGCAAATGAGCACTTTTGAAAAATTCAATCTTCCAAAATCAGTACAAAAAGCAATCGACGAATTAGGATTTGTTACGCCTACTCCTATTCAGGAAAAATCCTTTTCAGTTATTATGTCTGGTCGCGATATGATGGGAATTGCGCAAACCGGAACCGGTAAAACATTTGCCTATTTACTGCCTCTTTTAAAATTATATAAATTTACACCAACCAACACTCCAAAAATCGTAATCCTTGTTCCTACGCGTGAATTAGTGGTTCAGGTTGTGGATGAAATCGAAAAACTGACAAAATACATGTCGGTGAGTACGCTGGGTATTTTTGGAGGCGTAAACATCAATACACAAAAAAAAGCTGTTTATGAAGGAGTTGACATTTTAGTTGGAACTCCCGGCAGAACAATGGATTTGGCTTTGGACGCTGTTATTCGTTTTGATGAAACTCAAAAATTAGTAATTGACGAGTTTGATGAAATGCTGAATTTAGGTTTCCGTACACAGTTGACAGCCCTTTTGGCCATGATGAAAACCAAACGCCAGAACATTTTATTCTCTGCAACAATGACAGATGAAGTTGATGCGGTTTTGAATGACTTTTTTGATTTCCCGGAAGAAGTAACACTTGCTGCTTCAGGAACACCGCTTGAAAACATTAAGCAGATTACTTATAATGTTCCCAATTTCAATACTAAGGTCAATCTCCTGAAACATTTATTAGAAACAAACGAAAGCATGGAACGTGTCTTGGTTTTTGTGAATAATAAAAAGATTTCAGATATGCTTCATACCCGTATCGAAGAAGATTTTGAAGGTCAGTTTGGGGTAATTCACTCGAATAAATCTCAAAATTATCGTTTGAGCACCATGGCTGAATTTCAGGAAGGAAATCTTCGCGGTTTGATTACGACAGATATTATGGCAAGAGGTTTGGATATTTCGAATATTTCGCATGTTATCAACTTTGAACTTCCTGAGTTTCCTGAATTGTATATGCACAGAATTGGCCGTACCGGTCGTGCTGATGCAACGGGAACTGCCATTAGTTTTGTAACGCCCCGTGAAGAAGAATTTAAGGTAGAAGTAGAAGTTTTGATGAATCAGGAACTTGCAATTGCAGATTTTCCAGAAGAAGTGGAAGTTTCATCTAAATTAATCGAACCTGAAAAAGACAAGCAGCCTATTAAGTTTTTAATGAAAAAACAAACATTAAAAGGAGATGGCGCTTTTCATGAAAAAGATAAAAAGAATAAAAAAGTCAATCTTGGAGGACCTTCAAAAACCAAAAAGAAAACCCACGGATCTGTCAATCGAAATATGTTGAAAACGAGGGATAAGAAGAGAAAAGACAGCAATAAATAGCTTTCTTTTTAAGCCTCTAAGCAGCTAAGATACTAAGGTTCTAAGTTTTGCTTTTAAGTTTTTAAATCATTAAAAAAGGCCAAAATAAATCTTATTTTGGCCTTTTTTATCTTAGTAACTTAGAGACTTAGCATCTTAAATTACATTTTAGTAAACAAAAGTCCTACCGGAGAACATAATTCTATTTTCTTACCTGTATTCTTCAATTTACCTGAAGCTTTATCTCTTTTAAAAATAATAATATCATTGGTATATTGATGTCCCACCAAAAGGAAATTTCCTGTAGGATCTATGGCAAAATCTCTCGGACCTTTTCCTAAAGTACTCACTTGTTCAACAAGTTCAATACTTCCGTTTTTAAGAATTTTATAGACTGCAATAGAATTGGCATCCACACGGTCTGAAACGTATAGAAAGTTTCCGTCAGGCGAAATTTTTATTGCTGCAGCACCTGTACCGCCGGTAAATCCCTTTGCCAGAATGCTTGTTTCTGCAATTACTTTCAAACTTCCGTTTTTATTGTAACTTAAAGTTGTCAGCGTCGCATCTAATTCCTGAATTAAATACACAAATTTTCCATCTTTACTAAACGTCAAATGTCTTGGCCCGCTTCCTGCTTTTACGTCTACCGTTTCCTTTAAGGTTAAGATTTCGTGAGCCGCACCTGGATTGTATTTGTAGATAAAAATTTTATCCAGACCTAAATCATTCGCTAACACAAACTTTTTATCCGGAGAAAAAGCAACCATATGTACGTGCGCTTTTTCCTGACGCGCTGCGTTGGGTCCCTTTCCTTCATGCTGAATCAATTGCTGTACTTCAGTAATACTTCCGTCGGCGTTCTTCTTAAATACGGCAATATTGCCTCCGGAATAGTTGGCAGCAATTACATTTTTACTATCATTAATTAAATGGCAGGGATCTGCGCCTAAAGAAGCGTTTGTATTGATGGGTTTTAGTTTTCCCGTTGCTGCATTGTAACCAAATGAACTTACCGCGCTCTGCGTTCCGTTTTCGTTTACAGCGTAAATAAATTTATTATCTGCAGAAACCGATAAATAACTTGGACTCACAACATTCTCAGAACTATTTTTTAATTTAAATTCACCAGAAACAGCATTGAACTCGTAAACATATATTCCGTTGCTCTTACAGGTATTGGTATAAGTGCCCACTAATAAATTAAATTTGTTTTGAGCTTGTAAGTTGGTTAAAGCAAAAGCTAAAAAAAGCAGCATATATAATCTTTTCATTTCTATTATTTGTTTTTTGAATACGCTAAAATACTTAATATAATCATTAAAAGTTACATTTTTTGTTACAAATGAATTTCCAAAAGTTACATATTTCAAACTTCTTAAATTCCATATTTGCACCTTGTAAGCTATCGAAGTTCATTTCATTCAGCCCAAATAAACACCTTTGTATCCTGACATATATTACTTATATGTTAAGCTAAATATTACTTCCGGTTTAAGTAAAAATTTGTATTTTTGACCAGCATCTTCGCGAAATCAAACGTAGCGAAGTAAATTGAAGCCCTAATGCATTTTAAACAGCCCGAAATTCTCTACTTTCTGTTTTTATTGATTGTTCCTATTTTGGTTCATTTGTTTCAATTACGACGTTTTAAAACTTCCTATTTTACCAACGTCCGTTTCTTAAAAGAACTTGCGGTTCAAACACGAAAAAGTTCTAAAATCAAAAAGCGATTATTATTAGCAGCACGTTTACTTTTGCTTACTTGCGCAATAGTAGCTTTTGCACAGCCTTTTTTTGAAGCAAAAGACAGTAAAAATGCCTCAAACGAAATGTATATCATTCTGGACAATTCGTTCAGCATGCAGGCCAAAGGAAAAAAAGGTGAACTGCTAAAACGTGCCGTTCAGGAATTATTAGAAAATACACCTGAAAATGCGCAGTTTTCGTTATTAACCAACACCGAGAACTATTGGAATACCGAGATAAAATCATCTAAAACTGCGTTACAAAACTTAAAATACAGCGCAGCGCCATTTGAACTGCCTTCGATTATTGCTAAAATAAAAGCACATAAATCAGCAAATAAAAAAGACATTGTTATTATTACAGATGCTGTTGGCTTAGCCGAAAAAGAGGTGAAAAATATTGATTTTGAAGAGCAGCCTTATTTCATAATTCCAAAAGCAGAGCAAAAAAATAACGTTTCTATTGACAGCGTTTATATCAATCAGACGTTGGAGAATTTCTACGAAATAAGCGTGAATTTAACGGCGTATGGAGATGATTTTAAACCGGTTTCTACGGCATTGTACAATCAAAATAAATTGATTGCTAAAACGATTATCAATTTTGACACCAAGAAAAAGAAAATCAACTTTACGATTCCAAAAGAAGCTTTTCATGGTTATGTAACCATAGAAGACAACGGCTTGACGTATGACAACAAGCTTTATTTTAGTATTTCGAAAACTAAAAAAACAAACGTCATCAGTATTGGAGTTCCTGAAAAAAGCAATTTCTTATCGAGAATTTACACTGCAGCTGAATTCAATTACAATAATTATCCAATCAACAATTTAGATTACAATAGCTTAGAAAAACAGAATGCCATTATTCTGAATGAATTAGACGAAGTTCCGCAAGCGCTGCAGACTACTCTAAAGGCATTTATTGCAAAAGGCGGCAACTTAGTTGTAATTCCTTCAGAGAAAACTTCGATTTCAAATCTAAATTCTTTTCTCGGAAATTTTGGAAAAATTCAGTTCAACAATCTTACAGCAGCAAACAGATTAATTACCAAAATCAACTTTGATCATCCTGTATTTTCAGGTGTTTTTGAAAATAAAATCACCAATTTTCAATATCCAAAAACAAATAGCTCATTTGCTGTTTCAAGTCCGTATCCGGCAGTTTTATCGTATGAAGACCAAAGTGTTTTTGTCACAATGATCCAAAATCCGATTTCTGGAGTGACCGTTTTTGCAGCACCGCTTAACAGCATAAATTCAAACTTTCAGCAATCGCCATTAATTGTCCCACTTTTTTATAAAATAGCGCAAAACAATCAAAAAACCGGAGTAAATGCCTTAACGATTGGCAATAATCAGCCTTATTTTGTGGATGTTTTATTAAGTAAAGATGCTATTTTAGAAGTAAAAGGAACTGAAGATTCATTTATTCCGATACAACAGATCCTGAATAATAAAGTGAAGTTAATTTTCAATGATTTTCCTGAAACAGCAGGAAACTACAGTGTTTTTGATAAAAAAGAAGCTGTTGAAAATGTAAGTTTCAATTATAAAAGAAGTGAAAGCGATTTAAGCCAGGTCAATACAAATGTCGTTTCTGATTTTAAAACAGCAGATACGATTTCGACTATTTTTAACACCTTGCAAACAGAACGAACCGACAATCAGATTTGGAAATGGTTTGTTATCTTTGCACTGTTATTTTTAGCATTAGAAATGGCAATTATAAAATTTGTGAAGTAAAACTGATCGTTTTTCTTTTTTGCTTTTAGTTTGTCATTCCGAGGAACGAGGAATCTCCGCTAGAAGCTCGACAAAGATCTGCTCTGCGTTGCGGAGTTACTTGCGGAGATTTCTCCTCCGTTGAAATGACAAACTGTACGACTAAAAATGTTAGAAATTAAGATTCCAATTTAAAATAAATTTATCTACATATGAAAATAATCATCAAAAGCGCCAAAATTATCGATTCAGAAAGTCCGTTTCATAACCAGACCGCTGATCTTTTAATTGCAGATGGTTTTATAGAAAAAATCGGAATTTCACTTCCGAGTGATGACGCACAGGAAGTACGATTTGATAATCTTCATGTTTCACAAGGTTGGTTCGACAGCAGTGTTTCTCTTGGAGAACCTGGTTATGAAGACAGAGAAACCATCGAAAACGGGTTAAATGTTGCGGCAAAAAGTGGTTTTACAGCGATTGCTTTACAGCCCAACTCCTTCCCTGTTATCGACAATCAATCGCAGGTAAATTTTGTAAAAAACAAAGCAAATGGTTTTGCAACGGAGCTTTTTCCGATTGGTGCTTTAACCAAAGCCAGCGAAGGAAAAGACATGGCAGAATTATTCGATATGAAAAAATCCGGAGCCGTAGCTTTTGGAGATTATAATAAAAGTATCGACAATGCCAATTTACTTAAAATTGCCTTGCAGTACGTTCAGGATTTTGATGGTTTGGTGATTGGCTACGCCCAGGATCCCAACATAAAAGGAAATGGCGTTGCCAATGAGGGAATTGTTTCTACAAGATTAGGCCTAAAGGGAATCGCGAATTTAGCCGAGGAACTGCAAATTTCAAGAAACTTATTTTTATTAGAATATACCGGAGGAAAACTTCATATTCCTACGATTTCAACAGCAAAATCAGTTCAGTTAATTCGGGAAGCAAAAGCCAGAGGTTTAAATATAACCTGCAGTGCAGCTGTACATCATTTGGTTTTAACCGATGAAAAACTAGACGGATTTGATACTCGTTTTAAAGTTTCGCCGCCATTGCGAACTGAAATCGACAGACAAGCTTTATTAAACGGAATCGCTGACGGAACAATTGATATGATTACTTCAGATCATAATCCAATTGATATTGAATTCAAAAAAATGGAATTTGATACGGCTAAAAATGGAACAATTGGTTTAGAAAGTGCTTTTGGAGCTTTGTTAACTGTTTTGCCTTTAGAAACCGTAGTTGCAAAACTAACTTCTGGTAAAGCAATTTTTGGCATTGAAAAAAACTCCATTACAGAAGGTGCGAAAGCTAATTTTACGTTCTTTAGCCCGGAAGGAAAGTCAACTTTTACGAAAGAAAATATTCTTTCAAAATCTAAAAATTCTGCTTTTTTAGGAACTGAAATCAAAGGTTCTGTCTACGGAATTTTAAATCAAAATCAACTTGTTACAAAATAATACAATGAATAATTCAATCGAAGAGGGAAAACCAATCGCAATTACCAGCTATATTTTAATTGTTGGTGTATTAATTGCGATGTCGATGAACTCTGAAAATAAAAATAGTTTTGCTTCTTTTCATATCCGTCAGGCTTTAGGAATATCTCTGACATTTATTTCATTAGCACTAATTATCAGTAATTTTGACAGCTTTTTTATCACTTTCCCAATGTGGATCGCGATTTCGGTTTTATGGTCTTACGGTATTTTTAGTGCCATTCAGGGCCATACACGACCAATGCCTTTATTGGGAGGTCTTTTCCAAAAATGGTTTAAATCGATAGGGTAATTAATATTCAATATTTAAATTCCAAATTCCAAACTTGAAAAACTTTGTCAAAGTTTGAAACTTTGACAAAGTAGAAAAATTACAATTCACAACTTACAATTCACCATTAAAAATGAATCTATCTTTAGAATATAAAATACAGGAACCAAAGGTTATTTTAGACAAAAATCCAGTTTTGCTTTTATTGCATGGATACGGCAGCAACGAAGCCGATCTATTCTCATTTGCATCTGAACTTCCTGATAATTACTATATTATTTCTGCCAGAGCACCTTATGATTTGCAATACGGAGCTTATGCGTGGTATGCCATTAATTTTGATGCTGATCAGAATAAATTTTCAGATAATGAACAAGCAAAAACTTCACGTGATTCAATTGCTAAATTCATTGATGAACTAACTGCTAATTATCCGATTGACGCCAATGATGTCACTTTAATTGGTTTTAGCCAGGGTTCTATTTTAAGCTACTCGGTTGCACTTTCTTATCCTGAAAAGGTTCAGAGAGTCGTGGCAATGAGTGGTTATTTTAATGACGAAATCATTAAGGGAGGTTACGAAAACAACGACTTTAAAAGCTTAAAAATATTCGCTTCGCACGGAACGGTAGATCAGGTTATTCCAATTGAGTGGGCAAGAAAAACTCCAGCAGTTTTAGAAAAACTGAATATTCCGGTTACGTATAAAGAATATCCTGTTGGCCACGGTGTTGCGCCGCAGAATTTCTTTGATTTTAAGAATTGGCTGGCGGAGTAGTTTTTACTTACAGTTTTCGGCAATTTAAATCCTAACAATGAGTAATTTTCCAGCTATATTAACTGACGAAAAAATTAAGGACAGCAATAAATACTTTAGAGATGCGCTATTTTCTTTAGATAAAGCCACTATTGATAGGGATAATTTTGTTTACTTAACAAGGATTTATGCTGATACAAAACAACTTGATCTTAGAAATAAAGTCTTGAGATTATTATATGATTTTGATTTTCCTGAATTAAAGGATTTCTATGAAAATGCCTATAAGAAAGAACGTTATCTCGACATGAAAATCTATGCGCTTCGCGGGCTTTCTCAATTTATCAATGAGCAGGAAATCGCAAAATTATTGCAAAAATTTAATCTGACATTACTTAAAAGACAAGAAACAACACCATATAATTATCAGGAATACGAACTTTTAAGAGGAAAAAATTCTCTGCCTTTTTTAGTTAAAAAATACAATTACAATTGTTTTAAAGAAACATTGACTCAGGTAAACCAGCAATATGATGCAATGCCTGATCCCTTTAAAGGGCATTTTACCACAGATGAAAATGGTGAATTTGTACCTCTGAGAAATCCCGAAGAAAGTTCAAAAATGATTAACGATTTTTTTAATAGATAATCAAAAAAATATATAAAGAAAAACCGCAGTTTAAACTAAAACTGCGGTCTAAAACTAAAAACTCTTATTGTCCTGTATAAATAATTTTCCCTGCTTTTTTCAATACATATCCTTTCCATGGAATTAATTGTAAATCACCTTTAACCCAGGAAGCACCTTCTGACTTTCTTTCCAGAATAATCGATTCTTTTTGTGTATCTAAAAAAAGTTCTGCCTTATCTCCATCGAAAATTACATAAGCCACTGTTGTATATGTTTTTCCGTCTTCAGCGTGAGATAATTTAGTACTGTTTTCAAAAATTCGGATACATTCTTTTTTAAGAATTGACCACGTATAACCTGCTGACGCTTTACAGCCGTGAGCATCACTATCTGCACCAGCTGCAACTTCTTTTTTAGGCTCTTTTGAAGTTACGTTATCCTGAGAAACTTTCTTTCCGCAGGAAAATGACAAACCAACAATAATTGAAAATAAAAACATCTTTTTCATAAATCCTATTTTTTAAAAAACCAGTTCAAAAAATAGATTCGAAACTTCTATTTTTGATACAACCAGGTCTGATTAACTTCAAAAGTAATACTTTCGTCAGTATTTACAAAGTATTTTAACAAGACTTCTCCCCATAATTCTCCATTGCTGTAATCTGCAATGATCCATCTATGGTTCAGGATTTTTACTTTATTGATGATAAATTTGTTATCACCTATTTTATCTTGTCCGGTGTAAGGATTTCCGTTTGGATTTGCATTAAGGTCCAATAATTTTTCGGTTACAACGGGAATCAGTTTTTCGTATAAAATTACTTTTCCTCCAGAAGCGCTGTTATCAAAATAATTTTGTGCATTTTCATTGTTTTCCAAAGAAAAATAATCTGCTTCGGCTAATTTTGAACTTACTAAATTAATGCTGTCTCTTAATTTTTTAGTAGTCTTTTCATACCTTTCCTCTCCAAATTTTACTTCTCTGCTGTAAAACATATAAGTAAAAATATTCATTAATATCGCCAGGATAAAAAGGTAAAGCATTAAGGATTTTTTCATTTTGTGGTATAAATTTAAATAGTAATTTCTAAGTTATCGTAAGCCAGGAAAACATTTTCCGGAAGGCTTTGCTGCACTTCCTCATGAAAGCCCAAAACGTGGCTGATATGTGTTAAATAGGCAATTTCAGGTTTAACAAGATCAATAAAATCCAGTGCTTCCTGCAAATTAAAATGTGTATCATGAGGTTCTACCCGCAATGCATTTACAACCAAAACTTTTAAATTTTTTAATTTTTCGACTTCAGCTGCGGCAATAGTTTTGACATCGGTTAAATAAGCAAAATCGTCTATTCGGTATCCAAAAACCTGCAAATCGCCGTGCATGACATTAATGGGAATTGCCATTTTATCGCCCACTGCGAAAGGTGCATTATTGACTACTTCAATAGTTTTAACGCTGGGAGCGCCGGGATATTTATTTACGGTTTCGAAAACATATTCAAAACGGCGTTTCAGATTATCAATGACACGCTGATGTCCGTAAACAGGAATCTCGCCCTGCCTAAAATTAAACGGACGAATATCATCGAGACCAGCAGTATGATCTGCATGTTCGTGTGTAAATAAGATGGCGTCGAGTTTGCGACAGCCGCAGGAAAGCATTTGCTGCCGGAAGTCAGGACCGCAATCGATTACGAATGAATGATCGTTCCACGTTATCCAAATGGATACGCGGAGCCTTTTGTCCTTAGCATCAGTGCTTTTACAAACGGGATGATCGACTCCGATGATCGGAATGCCTTGAGATGTACCAGTACCTAAAAAATATACCTTCAATTGAACTTAATTTTTTTACAAAAATAGGATTATTTCTCTTTCATTAGAAGCCTAATTTGCTAACTTTGTAACAAATCTATTTAAAATAAAATGGGTACAGAAATAAAACTCAAAGGTGACAAGGTCATCGAACAGATTCCTTCTATAAAAGACAAAGCGTTACGCATTAATTTAAACGAGAATATTTACGGAACATTTGCTGAAATTGGAGCTGGACAAGAAACCGTCAGGCATTTTTTCAGATCCGGAGGTTCATCGGGAACGATTGCAAAAGCAATGTCTGCCTATGACAAAGATTTTAGTGATGCCGTTTATGGAATTGAAGGTGACGGAAGATATGTTACCGAAAACAGGCTGAAAAAAATGCTTACGTTTGAAGGAGAGCTGATCGAAGAACGTTTGAGCAGAGAAAAACACCCTAATAAACTTTTCTTCAGCTACGCCAATACGGTTGCCACAATAGATTTTGCCAAACAATTTAAAGGTCACGGCTGGGTTGGAATACGATACCAGATTGAACCAGACGAAGCTTACAACGAAATTATACTGCACATTCGTTTTAAAGAAACAGATGCACGACTACAACAGGAAACACTGGGGATTTTAGGTGTAAACTTAATTTACGGTGCTTTTTACAAATACAACGATCCAAAACGATTACTTCGTTACTTATACGATCACTTAGACAAAGACCAGCTCGAAATTGACACTATTAACTTCTCAGGACCCCGTTTTGCTGATGTTGATAACCGTTTAATGAGTTTACAGCTGGTTAAAAACGGAATGACGGATGCGGTAATGTTTAATCCTGAAGGAAAAAATGTTCTACCGGCAGCTGTTTTATACAAAAAGAACCTTCTTGCTTTTAGAGGAAGT
>Ga0247811_1000069_pt1 | contig 36463 bp, 24 predicted proteins | sample UWRJL134311R1_FD_189018 | JGI IMG/M metagenome (GOLD analysis project Ga0247811, IMG submission 189018) | Plant litter microbial communities from Arlington Agricultural Research Station in Wisconsin, United States - UWRJ-L134-311R-1 | ecosystem: Environmental > Terrestrial > Plant litter >...
TTATCGAGAGAAAAAAAATCTCTTGGATACGCGACACAAGAAGTAAAGGGAGAAAACCTCGCCGCAGTTAAGAGCGACAACTTTGTAAATGCTATTTCCGGAAAAGTTTCTGGCGTGCAGGTAAAAAGAACAACAAACTTTGGAGGTTCTACCAATATTGTTATTAGGGGAAATGCATCTCTTACAGGAAATAATCAAGCGTTATTTGTTATTGACGGGGTTCCGGTGAGCAACAATAACTCAAACTCACGAGATCAGGAACAATCAGGAGCAGGTTATGACTACGGAAGCGCAGCATCAGATATTAATCCTGAGGACATCGAATCTGTAAACGTACTTAAAGGATCTGCCGCAAGTGCGCTTTATGGGTCCAGAGCCGCGAACGGAGTTGTTGTTATTACCACTAAAAAAGGAAATAAAAAAGGGAAAGGCTATTCTATCACAGTAAATTCAGGAGTAACCATTGGTTCTATTGATAAAAGTACTTTTATAAAATATCAGAATCAATACGGCGGTGGCTATGGCCCCTATTACGGGCCTGATGAAGATTCTTATCTTGATCATATCGACATTAATGGAGACGGAATTCTTGATAATGTAACTCCCTTAACAGAAGATGCTTCTTATGGACAAGCTTTCAGTCCAAATTTATTAGTATACCAGTGGGATGCCTTTTATCCGGAATCTCCAAACTACATGAAAGCCACTCCATGGATAAATGCAAAAAACGGCCCGATTACATTTTTTCAAAAACCAGTAGCCCTCACTAATTCTATTTCGATTGATAAAGGTTTAGAAAATGGTTATTTGAGATTAGGAATTAACAATCTGGATCAAAATGGGCTTTTACCAAATAGTACTTTAAAAAGAAATACAGTTACCTTAAATGCTTCGACGCTTATTAACGACAGATTAACGGTATCAGGATATGGAAATTTTACAAAAACAAGTACTATTGGCCGCAACAATACTGGATATAATGACAATATTGCGGGTAATTTTAGACAGTGGTGGCAAACTAATGTTGACATTAGCGACTTAAGAAATGCTTATAACTTAACTGGAAGAAATATTTCATGGAATCCCAATTCATATACAAATCCAATTCCAATATTTTGGGACAACCCTTATTTTCAACGGTACGAAAATTATGAATCAGACAGCAGAAGCAGATTTATAGGCAACGCATCCTTAAATTATAAAATCACAAGCTGGCTGGATGCCTTTGGCCGAATTTCAGTAGACACTTATGATGAACTTCAGGAAGAAAGAAGAGCGATTGGTAGTGTACCAGGAAACTTCGGAATTGGAACAGGCGGAGGCGATGGAAGTATCAACAGAAATCCTGCTCCTTCAGGATATTCAAGAAAAGACATTGGTTTTAGCGAATACAATTATGATTTTATGTTAAACTACAATACTGATATTGTAGAAAAATTAAATTTAAAAGGAGTTGTAGGCGTAAATATTAGAAGAAGCTATTACAACTCTATGTTTGCCGCAACTAATGGAGGACTTAGCATCGCAAAATTGTATTCATTACAAAATACAGCCAGTCCGTTACTAGCTCCAATTGAAAGAGACGAAACAATTGGAGTTGACGGTGTTTACGGAAGCGCTTCTTTTGGTTATGATGATTTTCTTTATCTGGAAGGAACATTAAGACGAGATCATTCGTCAACTCTTCCTGAAGCTAACAGCTCTTACTATTATCCTTCAGTGTCAACAAGTTTTGTATTCACGAAATTCACTAAAGCAGATTGGCTTTCTTTTGGAAAAGTACGATTAAATTATGCTGAAGTCGGCAATAGTCCCGGGTTTGACCGAATCTTAGATACTTATGCTGTAAATACCGCTTTTGGAGCATCTTCTGCATCGGTAAAAGACACAAAAAACAATCCTAACCTAAAACCGGAACGTACAAAAAGCTATGAAGCCGGTTTGGAACTTTCATTATTCAAAAAAAGATTAGGATTTGATTTCTCATATTACAAATCAAATTCAATTGATCAAATCATTCCTTTAAGACTAACCTCCTCAACCGGATATTTATATGAATTAATTAATGCCGGAGAAATTGAAAATAAAGGAATTGAAATTTCGATAAGCGGCACACCAATAAAATCAACCGATTTTTCATGGGACATCAATTTAAACTGGGCAAGAAACAGAAATAAGGTTTTAAATCTTTTAGACGGAATTGATAATCTTCAGTTAGGATCGTTTCAGGGCGGAGTTACTATCAATGCCGCTGTTGGACAACCTTATGGTGTTATTTATGGCACTCAATATACTTATTTAAATGGCGCACGAATTGTTGATCCGGCAAATGGACAATATATTAAAACTTCAACTTCTGATAATGCAATTGGAAATGCAAATCCAGATTACACTGCAGGTTTAAACAACAGATTTACCTATAAAAACTTTTCACTTGAATTTTTGGTTGACATGCAAAAAGGAGGCCAAATATTCTCACTAGACCGCTATTACGGTTTGGCAACAGGTTTACCAGATGATACTGCTTTTTTAAATGACCTTGGAAACCCTGTCCGTGATCCCATTACTTCAGGTTCTGACAGCGGAGGGTTTATTAATCCGGGAGTTAATCCAAATGGAAATGTTAACACCACACGAATCAATGCAAGTCAGTTTGGAGCACAAGGATACAGACGAGGACTGCCGGATGAAGCATTTGTTTACGATGCCAGTTATATTAAATTAAGACAAACCGCAATTTCATACTCTTTATCAGAAAAAGTATTAAGAAACACTTTCATGAACACATTGACTTTAAGCCTTGTTGGAACAAACCTCTGGATTATTCATAAAAACTTACCAGATGCAGATCCTGAATCAGGATTAGGAGCAGGTAACTTACAAGGATACTCAACAGGATCTTTACCCTCTACGAGAGATGTCAGCTTCAACATTAAAATCCAATTTTAAACAAAGAAATCATGAAAAAGATATTTTTACTCCTATTCACCGCAGCAATACTACATTCCTGCTCTGATAATATAGAAAACTTAAATGTGAACGTGAAGGATCCGGCAAACGTTCCGGGAGAAGCTCTGTTTACGAGTGCTCAAAAAAGTTTAGTCGATCAAATGATGAGCACCAATGTAAACAACAACGTTATTAGGCTGATTAATCAATATTGGACAGAAACAGTTTATACAGATGAAAGTAATTATGATTTAGTTACGCGAACAATTCCTGAGCAACACTGGCAGTTTCTTTATAAAGATGTATTAAAAGATTTAGACCAAAGTGCTAAAAATATCAACAATACGCCAGTACTTGCGACAGAAAATCCTCTTAATAAACCTAACAAATTAGCAATTATAGAGGTTTTAAATGTTTACACTTATGCTGTACTGGTAGAAACATTTGGCAACGTTCCCTATTCTCAAGCTCTAGACCTAAATTATAAGACACCAAAATACGATGATGGCCTAACCATTTATAAAGATCTAATTACCAGATTAAACAATGCTATTGCAAAACTTAATCCGGCGGGTCAAAGTTTTGGCGGCAACGACAGAATTTACAATGGAGATGTGGCAAAGTGGATTAAATTTGCAAACACTTTAAAATTAAGACTAGGCATTACAATCTCAGATATCCCATCTGAAAATGCTTTGGCAAAAGCCACTGTCTCCAGTGCCGCGCCTTTTGTGTTTAGCTCGAATGCGGACAACGCCGATTTGAAATATTTAACAGCAACGCCAAACACTAATCCGCTATATGTAGATCTAGTGGCAAGCGGCCGATCAGATTTTGTGCCAGCCAATACCTTGGTAGACCTTATGAACGATTTAGGAGATCCGAGACGTGCAAAATATTTTGATAACAATATGGACGACCCATCGACTCCGGAAATTGAATACATTGGAGGCGAAAATGGCGCCAGCAATTCATTTGCCAATAAAACACACATAACACCTACAATTCAGGCTCCTGATTATCCGGGAACAATTTTAGATTATGCCGAAGCCGAATTTTTATTAGCCGAAGCTGCAGAAAGATCACTATATGGTACACCTGCAGATGCAGAAACACATTATAACGCAGCCATAACAGCTTCTATATTAGACTGGGGAGGAACCGCTGCAGAAGCAACATCCTATTTAGCCAATCCGGAAGTTGCCTATACTACCGCGGCGGGAACATGGAAACAAAAAATTGGAACCCAAAGCTGGATAGCCATGTATAACAATTCATTTGAAGGATGGTCTTTTTATCGAAGATTGGATTTCCCTGTCTTAATTCCGCCAGCGGATGCAGTTTCAGATGTACCATTACGCTACACCTACCCTATTATAGAACAATCCTTAAATAATGCAAGTTATACAGATGCCAGCACAGCCATTGGTGGTGATAATGTAGAGACCAAATTATTTTGGGATAAATTTTAAATAGAATGTATAATTAAAATTAATAAAAGGTTATTAAACAAAAACAGCCGCAAATGATGCAGCTGTTTTTTTTATGTTTTAAAAAATCTCTAAAATAAGACATTAATCAAGAATCAAATTCATACTGTTTTGATTCGTTTTTCTTCTATTATTTTTAACCAATTAAATGATTTTGCAGAATCGCGGCAATTTTAACAAAAACCCCGACTAAAACATGACGGTTTTTATACTATTAAAGTTATAAAAAAAACAATTAAACACCTCCAAACTATAAATTTAACATTTACAGCAATCTTAATAAATTTAATTATTATCATAATTTGAACAAATAATTACGAATTTGAAATTTATAGACATTTTTTAACTATAAAAAAACAATATCCTATCGTAAAATCATAATTTAACTAAAAAAAAAGCTTTTAATATTAGGAAAGTTAACAAATTATTAAGAGTTTTGCGATACTAATTCAAAATATTTAAAAATGAAACTAAAGTTCAATGGATTCTTAGTGCTTTTACTAGTACTAGTTGCGCAACTAACTTTTGCGCAAGAAAGAGCGGTTTCAGGAATTGTTTCTGATAATACAGGAATGCCTCTTCCAGGTGTTAGTGTATTAATCAAAGGAACAAAAACTGGAACACAAACTGATTTTGATGGTAAATTTTCTATCAAAGCATCACCAAGCCAGGTTTTGGTATTTAGCTACATTGGGATGAAAACTCAAGAAGTAGCAGCAAGTTCATCATCATTCAGTATCAAATTAAAAGATGATTCTGTTGAACTTGGAGAAGTAGTTGTAGCAGGAGCTGTAGGTATTAAAAAGAAAAAATCTGCAATTACATCTTCTTACTCTACTGTTAACAATTCAGAATTAAAAGCTGCTTCAAACCCTGATGCAGTTCGTTCATTGGTTGGAAAAGTATCTGGTTTAACAATCAACAGCACAACTAACGGTGTTGGAGGTACTAACTCAATCAGAATTCGTTCAATGTTATCTTTTACTGGTAACACTGAAGCATTAGTTGTTATTGACAACGTGATCTCTACTGCAGACATCTTAGCGTCAATTCCATCTGACATTATCGAAAATGTTACTGTATTAAAAGGTGCTCAAGGTGCTGCATTATATGGTTCTCAAGGTAAACAAGGGGTTGTTTTAGTTACAACTAAAAAAGGTTCTAAAAACGAAGCTTTAACTGTATCTTTCAACTCATCTGCTGATGTTGAGAAAGTAAGTTTTGTTCCTGAAAAACAAACTAAATACGGTCAAGGATGGTATGGTGCTCAAGATCCTCAAGAAAATGGAGGATGGGGTGAATTAATGGATGGTCATCTTGTACAGGTAGGTTTACCTGATGCAGACGGAAACATTATTCAATCTCCATATTCTTCTAAAGGATATGATCAAGTAAAAGATTTCTACACAACTGGTACAATTTTTCAAAACAACTTGAATATTAGTGCTGGTGGAGCTGACGGATATGTTAACTTAAATTTAGGTAACGTAAGACGTGACTTCATCTTACAAGGTGACGAATTAAACAGAAATACTGTTGTATTAACAGCTGGAAAAAAATTAAACAAATTGACTGTTGGTGGTACATTCACTTTTACTAACCAAAGAACTAAACAAGCAAACGTTAATGCTGCTACATCTCGTGCAGATTATACTTTGTTAACTAACGTACTTCAGGCTGCAACGAATATTCCAATTAAAGAATTTAAAGACAGAGGATTATACGGATGGAATGGTTACTACCAAAACCCTTACTGGGCAAAAGACAACAACAGACTAGAAGAAACTAGAAACTATGTTAACTTAGGTATTAACGCTGGTTACGAAATCAACAAAAACATTGAAATTACTTACAATGGTTCTGTTCAATTAAGAAACAACGGTCAAATTTCATACGCTAATCAAGGTATTTCTCCTGACACAGCAGATGGAGGATTTGATTCAGCTTCTGAATTCTTCCAATCGAATTTAAATTCTACTTACTACTATAGTGATTTAATGGCTAACTTTAACTATGACTTAAACGAGGCTTGGAAATTGAAATTCAACGTAGGTCAAAACGTTCAGTACAACTATAGCAAAAGAATCTCTCAAGGGGGTACAAACTTGCAAATTCCAGGTCTATACAACATCACAAACGTGTTAACACCTGCTTTGCCTTCTACTCTTGACAACAGAACTGTTGAAACTAGATCAACTGCAACTTTTGCTAACGTTGATTTAAGCTACCAAAACTATTTATTCGTTAACTTAACAGGTCGTTACGAAGGACAAAGTGTTGCCGCTAAAGGAAACCAATTTTACTTCTATCCATCTGCGGGTGTATCTTACGTAGCTACAAATGCTATCGAAGCTTTAAAAGACAAATCTACTTTAAGTAACTTAAAATTATACGCTAACTACACTCAAGTAGGTTCGTTAGATCCAGTAGCTGCTTATGATATCTTAAACTTGGGTAACCAAGCAACAGGATTCCCATTTACAACAACAGGAAACTCTTACAACGATCAATTCTCTATTACAGATCCTAATATCAAACCAGAAACTTACGAAACTTTCGAAGGTGGTATTAACTTCGGATTCTTAAATGACAGAATTACTTTAGACGTAGCTGGTTACCTTACTAAAACTACTGACTTAATTACAAACGCTTCTCTAAGTTCTGCAACTGGTTTACAGAATAAAGCAACAAATGCTGGAGAATTAGAAGGTAAAGGTATCGAGATTGATTTAGCTGTTATGCCATTCAATACTCCAACTTTCAAATGGAATGCAAGATTCTCATATACTGCAAATGATACTAAAGTTATCAGCGCTGGAGAATCAGACAAAGTAGTTATTACTGATACAGGAAACTCTCCAATCAATGGTAACATTTCAGCTGTAAAAGGATTATCTTTCCCTTACATTACAGGTACTGACTGGAAAAGAGACGCTGCAGGTAACGTAATCGTTGATGCTCAAGGTAGACCAAGTCCAGATGCTACTTTCAAAAATATCGGAAAAGTTACTCCAGATTATATCTTAGGATTAACAAACAGCTTTGAGTATAAAGGTATTGGTTTATCTTTCACAATGGATTATAGAACTGGTAACAGCTTCTTATCTCAAACTAAATACAACTTAACTTGGAATGGTCACTTAGTTGATTCAGCTGAATTTGACAGAAATGTTGGTTTCTTATACCCAGGATCTGTAATTGACAACCCTGCAACAGCTACAGTTGGAGATTATATCCCTAATACAAGTGTATTAACTGGTGGTGGTATGTACTTAACTGGTGCTGCTAATAAAACTCAATCTTTCTACGGACAAGCTTCTAACTTAGGTACTCACAACTTAATTGATGGTACTGCATTCAAAATTAGAGAGGTTTCTATTAGCTATTCATTCCCAAAAAGATTAATTGAAAAAGCAGGAATTGAAACTTTCAAATTAAGCTTAAATGCAAGAAACCCACTTATTGTTTTAGCTTCTGGAAACAAAGGTTATGCTGATCCTGAAGCTTCTAGCCAGGTTAACAACACAACATCTTCAGCTGCTAAAAATCCAGCAGGTACATTAACTAATACTTCAAGAAATGGTATTGGATTTATTGGTGATGGTCAATACCCATCAACTCGTACTTTCGGTTTCAGCTTAAACACTACATTTTAATACTTAAAATAAAACATTATGAAAAAATTATTTTTCAGCAGCATGTTTGCCCTACTTTTATTTACATCTTGTGAAAATTACCTGGATGTAAATACAGTAGACGATCAAACAAACAAACCTGACTTCGACGCGCTTTCACCAAATGCGATGCTTGCAGGTGCCCTAAACAACTACACGTCTCATCAGGTAGGTACACTTTCTACTTACGGAAACAGATTAGCGTATGTATGGGGTTTAAATACAGGATTTACTTCAAATGATCCGGCTTGGACTTATACTTATGATAGTAATAGTTACCCGTTAGCTTTTGAAAACACTTTTTTGTTTGCAGATAACTTTCAAGATATCTTAGACAAAGAAGCAAAATTTCCTCACTACGAATATCACTATGGCGTAGCTAAAGTTTTCAAAGTTATGTTAATGGATTATGCTACTGCATTATACGGAGACGTTCCTTATACTGAAGCTTTTAATAGTAACATTGTATCTCCTAAATATGATGACGACAAATTAATCGTTTCTGATTTATTCAAACAACTAGATCAAGCAAGAGAATATTTTGCTAAAGGTGATGCTGATGATGCAGTTGTGGCATTAAATGCAACTGATGATATCGTTTTCAAAGGAGTAAACGCTAATTGGGCTAAATTCATCAATACAATTGAATTGAAACTTTTATTAAGGCTAACAAAAACTACTGATGCTTCATTAGTAGCGATTAGAACAGCTCGTTTTGCAAAATTAAACGTTAATCAAAATTTCATTACAGCTGATGTTACTGTAAATCCTGGATTTACAAACGGACCTACTGCTGCAAGATCTCCATTATTTAGATTATACGGATTTAACGAAGCACTTAGCGACTGGCAATCTGCCAACAGATCTAATGCTGCTGGAGACTATATCGTTAGACTTGTAAATGGTACATTAAATGATGCTAACATCACAAGTGGCGTTGTAGATCCTAGAAGACCAAGAATGTTTGGAGCAATTCCAGCTGGTGTTGTTGGAGCTGGAACATTTGTTGGAAACGTACAAGGTAACTTCCCTTTAACTGAAATCTCTAGATTTGGTTCTTTCTTTACTGGACGTACAGGTGCTGATGCAAATGCAGCTAATATCAACGGTATGACAAGAGATGCTTTTATCTTGCTTGCTGCAGAAAGTAAATTTTTACAAGCAGAAGCATTCCAAAGAGGTTACTTGACAGGAAACGCTGAAGCAGCATTTAAATCAGGTATTACTGAATCTTTCAGATTCTACTCTACTCCAGTTGGTCCTCAAGCAGTTGCAGTACCAATTCTTGACGCTGCAGCTTATATTGCAGCGACAGAGGCTAAAAACGGTTTAGGATGGACAGGTTCTGCTAACAAGATCAATGCAATTATCACTCAAAAATACCTTGCATTAGCACAATGGCACGGAATTGAGTTGTATATCGATCAACAAAGAACTGGTTTCCCTGTATTACCTCTTCCATTAGGTGTATTACAAACTAACAGACCAAACAGATTGATTTATCCAACTTCTGAGTATGCATCAAACAGCGCGAATGTTCCAAACATTTCTAGCGAAGAGATTTTCTCAGTAAATGCTAAAACTCCTTACTACCTACAATAGTAGATACTAGAAGTTATTATAATACTAAGCAGGCTGTTCTTCATTGAACAGCCTGCTTTTTTTATATAAACATTATACCTATATTTGCGCTATGGAAAAAGAACATCAAATATTTGGAATTAGAGCCATTATAGAAGCAATTCAAGCAGGTAAGGAAGTAGATAAAGTATTTATACAAAAAGAGATTTCAGGAGAATTAATGAAAGATTTAATGAAGGTGATGAAACGCGCCAACATTAATTTCTCATACGTTCCTGTTGAAAAATTAAACCGATTAACACCAAATAATCACCAAGGTGCAGTTGCAACAATTTCGCCAATTGGATTTATCGAATTAGAACACCTTGTTGAATCAACTATCGCTTCTGGTTCGAAACCTTTATTTTTGATTTTGGATCAAATTTCAGATGCCAGAAACTTTGGCGCCATTATCAGAACTGCAGAATGTACTGGTGTCAATGGAATCATTGTTCAAAAAGCTGGATCGGCTCCAGTTAATGGAGATACGGTAAAAACTTCTGCCGGTGCTGTATTTAACGTGCCTATCTGCAAAGTAGAGCATATCAAAGATGCTATTTTCTATCTTCAGGGATCAGGAATTAAAACTGTTGCTGCAACTGAGAAAACAGAATCAAATATTTACGATTTATCATTAAATGAGCCAGTAGCCATTATAATGGGATCTGAAGACAGAGGAATTAATCCATCAGTACTTAAAATTGTCGACGAAAAAGCAAAATTACCAATGTTTGGCACAATAGGCTCATTAAATGTTTCTGTTGCCTGTGGTGCATTTTTATACGAAGCTGTCCGCCAGAGAAGTTAAATAGTATTGAGAATGGAATAGCGAACGAATACTTAATTACCAATTGATGTCTTCAAAATCTATTCATTACATATCGCTAAAAAAATTCGTTCTCGTAGTTGTAATTTTACTTACAACTATCAGCCATGCGCAGACCACTACTTACAATCAATTTTGGAATGAATATAAGTTCACTAAAACCATAAATGAAAAATGGTCTGCTGAATTAAATCTTGCCGCAACTTACAGTAGTACAGAATCGTCTCCCAATATATTTGAACAAAACACCCAAAGATCAATTAGAGGATGGGGACATTATTATTTGTCTCCCCGCTGGAAATTGTCGACTTTTTTAGCCTACAATTACAATAAAGATGTTCCTGAAATTGGTCAGTTTAAATCGCCCGAAGTTCGATTTGCTGTACAAGGCATTTATTATTTTCATAAAACCGGCTATACATTAAGTACAAGAATGCGCCTAGAACTACGGCATATGCGAAACGAGGATGACAGCTATGAAAATGTATTACGATACCGACAGCAAATTAAGTATCTACAGCCTTTAAACAGCAAAGTACTAAGGCAAGGTGTAATTTACGCGGTTGCATCAGATGAATTATTTATTAAATCTGGTACCAAAGTAACCGGACAAAGCTTTTTTGACCGAAACAGATTAAATATTGGTGCGGGATATTTATTATCTGATGATGTACAAGTAGAATTAACGTATGCCAATGAATTTTTTCCCAGAAAAGATGAAAATCAAATAGTGAATGCTGCGTCGTTAACCCTTACTTTTAATAATCTTTTTAAGAACATAAACGAAAAGATACTGCATAGAAAAACTACTGAAACCAAAGAAGATTAATCCTTATTTTTCATCTTCTTTTAAAAAACAGTTTAACTGAATCATAATAGCATTTTTATGAAGTTTGAAATCATAACTTCTAACAGACTCATTTCCCTCCATATTAATTTTAGCAGTCTGAGCTTCGAACTTAGAAAAAGCATCCATATCTTTCTTATCTATTAAATATAAAATCTGTAAAACAGAGTCGTTTTGTCTGTACTGCGTATCATAATGGGTCAGTTTATATTCTTTTTGGTCGGAAAGGAGAATGAACAAATCATCATCAATTTTTTTATTTTCTTTTTTTGGAGGGAAAGGCGTAGGCTGTAATAGTACAAAATAATGCTCCTTATCAGTAACTATATTAATTTTTAACGATTTAGATTTCGTGGTATAAAAAACTTCCGGATCAAAATAATACACCATCGTCCCATCGGCCAGAACTTTATTTTTTATATCACATTGCGCATTGATTTTTGCAAAAATGAGAAAGGATAAAAAAACTAATGTAAAACTGCTCTTTTTCATAACCATGATATAGTAAAAAATCTTAAACAAAAATAGTCATTTAAACGATTTGCATACTCACATTTTAGTTATTATCTGCTGATTCTGATTTCGTTACGATATAATTCACTATTACAGTCGAACTAAAATACGAATCTTCAATTGCCATTTCTTCTTCTGGAATTTCAGTATTTACGAAGTTTCCGTTTTCATCAAAATGTTTCATAAAAGCATCATCTTCGGGATTAAAGTCTGGCTTTTGCCAATCATAGACTATAGGTTTTGCATATTCTGGCGTTTTATAAAACAAACTCAATCCAAAACCGGTAATAAAACCAGCCAAATGACCTTCCCAGGAAATCGAAGCGTCTACATCCGGAAAAACATACCAAATCATTCCTCCATAAAGTAAAATAACCGACAGTGAAAGAGCTACCAATCTATAGTAACGGGTTTGAATTCCTTTGAAGAAAATAAAACTGACCAAAACATAAATTAAGCCGCTTGCGCCAATATGATAATTAGGACGGCCAATAATCCAGGTAATCAAGCCCGAAAATAAAATTCCGTAAGCGATAACTGTACTCGTTTGTTTGGGATAAAAAAACTGCAAAGCAGCCAATAGCACAAGCATCGGAATAGAATTGTTATACAAATGTCCAATATTTTCATGTATAAAAGGACTAAACAATACTCCCTGTAAACCAGAAAAATCGCGAGGATAAATCCCATTTTGATAGAAATCGAAATCAAAACGAATCTGAATCCAATACACAATCCACAAAAAAAGGACAAAAAATACTGGAAGACCAATAACGGCGTTTGAAAACGTAAAGTGGCTGTCGCGGTTGTCGTTCATAGTTTAAATTAATCAGTTCTTTAAATGACATCAAAAAACTATCCAAATACAATTTACTGATAATTTGTCAGCTAACGCAAAATGATCTTAGCCCTATTACCAGCCCTGATAGAAGCGGTATCCTTTTGCTGCCTTCTTTAGGCAGGAAAAGATACAAGCGGATAGCAGGAATAGCTCCTGAAAAACATGAAATTAAAATTGAAAATAGTAATTTTACAAAATGGAAGCACCTTTAGCCGAGCGTATTCGCCCACAGAAATTAGAAGATTACATTAGTCAAAATCATTTGGTTGGACCAAATGGCTCGTTAACGCAGCAAATTTCGAAAGGAATCATTCCGTCATTGATTTTTTGGGGACCTCCCGGAACCGGAAAAACCACATTGGCACAAATTATTGCACAAGAGTCAAAACGTCCCTTTTATATCTTGAGCGCGATAAATTCTGGTGTAAAAGACATTCGTGATGTAATTGAAAAAGCAAAACAAAGCGGGGGTTTATTTACAGCTAAAAATCCGATTTTATTTATTGATGAGATTCACAGATTCAGCAAATCGCAGCAAGACTCGCTTTTGGCTGCTGTTGAAAAAGGATGGATTACACTTATTGGCGCCACTACAGAAAACCCTAGTTTTGAGGTCATTCCTGCTTTACTGTCACGTTGTCAAGTTTATATTTTAAATGCTTTTACAAAAGCTGATTTAGAAGCCTTACTGCACCGCGCCATGAAAACCGATACTTATTTAGCCTCTAAAACTATTATTCTGAAAGAAACCGAAGCTTTACTGAGATTATCTGGCGGCGACGGAAGAAAATTATTGAATATTTTTGAGCTTGTCGTAAACGCTTCCGCAGATGATGAAATCGTAATTACAAACGATCGTGTTTTTGCATTGGTGCAGCAGAATACGGTTTTATACGACAAACGCGGCGAACAGCATTATGACATTGTATCGGCATTTATAAAATCGATTCGCGGAAGTGATCCTAACGGAGCAGTTTATTGGCTGGCACGAATGATCGAAGGCGGCGAAGATGTAAAATTCATTGCCAGAAGAATGCTGATTTTATCGAGTGAAGACATTGGCAACGCCAACCCTACCGCGTTTATAATGGCGAATAATACGTTTCAGGCGGTAACCACAATTGGCTATCCTGAAAGCCGCATTATATTGAGCCAATGCGCTATTTATTTAGCGACTTCTCCAAAAAGCAATTCGTCTTATATGGCCATTGGAAGCGCGCAGTCTTTAGTTAAACAAACCGGGGATCTGCCCGTTCCTATCCATTTGCGAAATGCTCCAACAAAACTGATGAAAGAATTGGGTTATGGAGACGATTACAAATATTCGCACGATTATGCGAACAATTTTGCAGAACAGGAATTTTTGCCCGATGCCGTAAAAGAAACGGTTCTTTATAATCCGGGAAGCAATTCCAGAGAGAACAGCAACCGCGAATTTCTAAAGAACCGCTGGAAAGATAAATACGGTTATTAAAACCAGATTTTATATTTAGAATTTAACTGAAACTTTTTCAGAAACCAATTTGTCGTTTTGGTAATATTCAAAAAACCATTGATTGTCTTTTGCATTTAACGAACCTTGTATGCCGTCTTTTATTGCGATATACGAATCCGGACGAGATGTTTTAAGCAATTTCATTACCACTTTTGGTGTTTTATCAATCAACTGAAAACCATTTTCTGTTGGCTGAGCATACAATAAATTAGGATCTGACACATTAACAGCAGGTGTTACAGCAACTGCAGCTGCAGGCGCACTGTTTACAATTGCAGCTGCTGCCGGCGTAACCATAGTGGCAGCCGGAGCTTTAGTCGAAGCGACTGCTTTTCCGCTATACTGGTAATGAAGATCATTGATTGACTTGAAGGCTAAATCCAAACTTTCTTTATAAGCCAAATCATAATCTTTTTCTTTGCTTTTTCCCATTTCTGAAGTGTAAACCACTCTACCATAACAATCCTTAAATTCTACAAAAAGTTTCGTTACCAGAAATCCGCTTTCTTTTTTTACATCAATGTATAAAAGTTCGCATCGTTCTGTAAATCCAGAAGGAATTTCTTCGTTAGTATAAAAGGCCTGAAAACCTGCCTTTAATAAATTTGATTTTGTCAGCGTAGCCAATCTATATTGGTTTTCTGACTTCATGAAATCATATTTTAACGGTACAATAACCGCCTTGTAGTCATTAATAGATTGCGAAAATCCTATAACAGAAATGAAAAGTGCAATCAACAAAAATTTAATTCTCATAATTATAAATATTTTTTAAGTTCTAATAAATGGTTTATTTGTTTGATATTGTGAGGTGCTTCAATTTTTTTATCATTAAAAAAAATAGCATCCAAACCAGCATTTAATGCCCCATTAACGTCAGCATCAAGACAGTCTCCAATCATAATACTGCTTTCTTTTGAAGTCTGTGCCAAATTAACAGCATAATCAAAGATAATACTATTTGGCTTTTTAACTCCGGCTAAATCAGAATTTGTAATGGTACTAAAATAACTTCCAAGAGCAGCATTGTTTATTTTTTTATCCTGCACATTTGCAAAACCATTGGTAATAATATGCAGTTTGTATTTTGGTTTTAAATAGTCGAGCACTTCAATTGCACCGTCAAAAAGATGATTATTATCGCACAGAAATTCAATATAATCATTTGAAATCTGGTTGATACTTTCATCTGAAATCACATAATTCAAAGCATCAAAAGAAAACTTCAACCTGTTATAACGCAATTCCTGATGTGTAATTTTATCGTGCTGGTATAATTTCCAGCAAGCCTGATTTATAGGCGCATACTTTCCTATAAAGTCTTCTATTTTGATTTCCGGATATTGACTCTTAAATATACGGTCAAAAGCCATTTCTGAGTTTTTATCAAAATCCCACAGCGTATGATCTAAATCAAAAAAAATGTCAGTAATATTGGTATTCATAGATTAAAAAATTCCTTCATCTACAAAACTATAATAATTTGTTTCAGTAATAATCAAATGGTCTAAAACTTTAACATCTAAACTCTCGCCTCCCGTCTTCAATTTTGTCGTAATCTGCTTGTCAGCTTCGCTTGGATCCAAATTTCCTGACGGATGATTGTGACATAAAATCAAGCTTGTAGCTCCATTTTCAAGGGCTAGTTTAAAAACCAAACGCACATCGACAATTGTTCCTGTGATACCGCCTTTGCTCAATTGTGATTTAGAAATTACCTTATTAGAATTATTAAGAAAAAGCACCCAAAATTCTTCATGGGGAAGTTCGCCTATAATGGGCCGCATAATTTCAAAAACAACTTTACTGGATGTTATTTTATTTTTAAAATGTGCCGTATCCTCACTCCGCTGCCTGCGGCCTAATTCAAGGGCTGCAACAATAGCTACAGCTTTTGCCTGACCTATTCCTTTAAAATTCATTAATTGCTGAATAGACAGCTTTGCCAGAGAATTGAGGTTTCCGGAACTTGCCAAAATACGCTTGCTTAAATCTACAGCAGATTCATTTCGGCTTCCGGAGCCAATTAAAATAGCAATCAGTTCTGAATTACTTAAAGCATCTCTGCCCTTTAGTACTAGTTTTTCACGCGGTCTGTCATCTTCAGACCAATTTGCAATAGACGAATAAGTTGAATCCATTTAATGAAGAATTAAAGAATAGATTTACTCATACAGATACTATTTGTCAAGCCGATATAGGGTTCGTAATTTTCAACAATTTCGAATCCCATTTTCTGATACAAACCAATGGCTTCTATTTGCTTGTATAAAGTTTCTAAAACTAAAATTTCAAAATGCTGTTTTTTAGCTTCTTTTTCAGGCTCTGTAATTAATAACTGAGCGAGTCCTAAGCCCCGGGCTTCAGGCAGAACAAACATTCGTTTTAGTTCGGCCGCAGCTGTATTGTATTTTTTAAAGCAACCGCAGGCGGCAGGTTTTTCATCTAAATAAATAATGAAAACATTGGGGTTAAATTCGATTAAATTATTTCCCCAATACTCTTTTTTCAATTCAGGAAACCGTTCCCATAAAAAAGCGTCAAAAGCTGCTGTTAAAAATATAAAATCAGGGTGTTTGCTTGTTGTTTTTACTACATTTATTCTGGCATTCATTTTACTATCTCTTAAAAGGCTAATATATTTAAAAATAAGAAAAATCACTCACAAAAAGCAGTTAGTGTTTATAAATTAACTAAATTTAAAATCAAATTACCAATCCATTAATCAACAATCCTTTACAATGAAAATCATAGCTGCAATCGCAATTGCCTTCTTATTTTTTTCTTGTAATGAAAAGCAGAAAACCAAAACTCTTTCTCAAAATTCTCCTGAGAAAGCCAGAACATTTGCCGAAAAACTCTCTGACGCAGCCATTTCTATAATCGATCCGTCGATAGATTATGATCCGGCTTATTTTTCGATAAAATATCCAAACGGAGATATTCCTCAAAACAAAGGCGTTTGTACCGATGTCGTTATACGTACGTATCGAAAATTAAACATCGATTTACAAAAAGAAGTTCATGAAGACATGCTGCAGCATTTTCAGGATTATCCGAATTTAAAAAGATGGGGAATGACAAAAACAGATACGAATATTGATCATAGAAGGGTTCCGAATCTGGAAATTTTCTTTGAAAAAAATGGTGAAAAACTATCTGTAACCAAAAATCCAAAAGATTATAAAACCGGCGAATTAGTTAATGGATGATTAACGGAAAACTGCCTCATATTGGTATTGTAACAGACAAAAAATCCTCTGACGGAAAGCGAAATCTAATCGTTCACAATGTTGGCGGCGGGCAAGTTTTGGCCGATTGTTTATTTGATTATGAAATTGTGGGACATTATCTATATTAAAAATAAATTGTGAATTAGAAAATTCAAAAAAAAAGTGCTGACTGTATAAAACAATCAGCACCTATGTCATTTTCTAATTGACAAATTTTCTACTGAATCAATCCTTTTACTTCATCAAAATTCAGACCTCCGTAATTTCCTGAACTCATCAATAACAAGGCAGAGTTTTCAAGATTTAACTGAAATAAATATTCTTTAAACTCCGTTGGATTGGTATAAATTATCAAATCTTCGCGATTGAAAGAATTGGCTATTTGTTCATAAGTTACTTCTTCTAATTGTTTAATTTTTACTGCGTCCGGCGAATAAAACACAACTGCAACATCAGCATATTCTAATGCACCTTCATATTCTTTCAGGAATTCGGCATTTAAACTGCTGTACGTATGCAATTCTAAACAAGCCACTAACGTTCTGTTTGGGTATTGTTCTTTTACTGCTTTTGTGGTTGCCGCGACTTTACTTGGCGAATGCGCAAAATCTTTATAAGCAACTTTTCCTTTTCCTTCAGCAATTTTTTCTAGTCTTTTAGATGCACCTTTAAAACTGGCAATAGCTTCGTAAAAATCAGCTTCATCGACACCCATATTCTGGCAAATCCATTTTGCTCCGGCAAGATTATTTAAATTATGCGCACCAAAAACTTCAATTGGCATATCGCCTTCCGGAGTTTTTAATAAAGTTACGCCATCACTCACAGTATATTCCGGAGTATGATAAGCCAATTTACGAATAGGATTTGTTGCCGCTTCCGCAACTCGTTTTACTTCAGGGTCATTTTCGTTATAGACCAAAATACCGCCGTTTGTAATTTTATCAATAAAAATCTCAAACTGTTCTACATAATTTTCATACGTTGGAAAAACATTAATATGATCCCACGCAATTCCTGATATCAAAGCGATATTGGGCTGATACAAATGAAATTTTGGCCTTCTGTCTATTGGAGATGACAAATATTCGTCGCCTTCTAAAACCATAAAATCATTTTCTTCAGTAAGATGCACCATCGTATCAAAACCTTCTAACTGCGCACCAACCATATAATCTACCTCTATATTATGGTAATGCATGACATGCAAAATCATCGAAGTAATCGTTGTTTTTCCGTGCGAACCACCAATTACAACGCGGGTTTTATTTTTAGACTGTTCGTATAAAAATTCAGGATACGAGTAAATTTTCAGTCCTAATTCCTGCGCTTTCAGCAATTCAGGATTATCTGCTTTTGCGTGCATTCCTAAAATTACAGCTTCAATATCAGAGGTTATTTTTTCAGGAAACCAGCCCAGTTCAGCCGGCAGAATTCCTTTTTTATCTAATCTTGATTTTGAAGGTTCAAAAATAGCATCATCGCTTCCTGTAACCTGATATCCTTTGTTATGCAATGCAAGCGCTAAATTGTGCATGGCACTTCCGCCTATGGCGATGAAATGTGTTTTCATTTAAAATTCTAATTTTTAAATTCTAAATTCCAATTTTTCCTCGGAATTTCTCTGTGAGATTTTGACCTTTATGTCTCAAATTTTCTTTTTAATTCCTGAGCTTTTTTAGGGTCTTTTAATTTGTTCAAATATAAATTATATAATTTTTGAAATGTAATTTTTGATTTACCAATTTCATTTGCTTTCAAATAATTTTTTTCGGCCGCGGGATATCTCTTAAAATATTCGTCGATTCTTCCTCTAGACAAATAACCGTCAACGGGCGAAAATTGGGCTAATTCATTAGAATATGCGATCGCTTTTGTTTCGCTTCCGCCAACAATTCCGGGCAATTGAAGGTATAATTCTATCAAAGCCCATCTGGCCTGAATGTGTTTTGGATTGAGTGAAATTGCTTTCTCAAAGGCCGTCTTAATATCGTCGACCATTGCAAGTGCTTTGAATTTATTTACTTCCATAGCCCGCATTCCCAGCGCGCCGCCATATTTATAAAAATAATTGGCGTCTGTTGGTCTTAATTCTTTTAGTTTTTTGAAATATTCTGACGCTTTTACCCACGATTTATGATGCGCTTCAATATCTGCCAGATATTCAATTGCCTTAATATCTGAAGGTTTTGTTTTTAAAAATGCTTCAAGCAAAGGCTGCGCTTCCTCATATTTTTTTGCATGAAATAACTTCTCGGCTTTTTCAAAATTCGATTGCGCCCAGACACAAATTGGTACAAATAAAAAAATTAGCAGCAGTTTTCTCATCTCTCAAAAATAAGGAAATATAAATGTATTCTCCTCTTTTGATGATAAATTAGTAATTTGTACGAAATTATTTTAAGATCATTCCAACCTTTTACTTAAAACAGCACTCTATACTCTAAAACAAAGTCATGAAAAATATACTATTTGTCTTCTTATTTCTTTCTGCAGCATTGTCAGCGCAGCAAAATAAAAAATGGAATGAAGTAATTGCTTTAGAAAATGAAGGCAAAATAAAATCAGCAGATGAAATTGTTTCTAAAATCTACAAAAAAGCAGCTGCTGACAAAGATGAAGTGGAAATGATAAAATGTTTTTTTTATCAATCTAAATATTTGCAGGTTGTCGATGAAAATGCGCAGACAAAAACGCTCGCTAATCTTAAAACTGATATTAATCGGGTTTCAATTCCGTCAAAAGCAATTCTGAATTTAGTTTATGCAAAATGTCTGAGTGATTATTATGCAATGCACAGTTACAAAATACAGGAAAGAACAAATGCGCCAAAAATTGACGATAATTTTTTGACTTGGTCTAATTCGGTTTTCATCGAAGAAATAAACAGTACACTAAAAAAAACGCTCGAAAATGAAGCAGTTTTAAAAGCAACGACGCTAATTAAATACGAGCCTATTTTTGATTATCTGACTTTGGAGAAACTTAAAAGCCAGAATTTGTTTGATTATATTATTTCTGAAAACATTGCGCTTTATAAAACAAAAGTACATCAATGGGAAATTCAAAAAAATATTTTTAAAGAGTATACCAACAAACTTTTTGGGAATACAAATGATTTTATAAAATTGAATTTAGATTTTGTTTCTAATGAAAATCTGAGAATTGTATTATCCTTATATCAAAAACGTGAAACCGTTACTCCATCATTAGAAAACAGCTGGGAACGCATACAATTTGCTAAGACATACTTAATAACGTCGAGCGAAGAATATTTCGCTGCTTTGAAAACGCTTCAAAAAAGCACTTCTGATCCGTTTTTGATTCAGAAAATACAACTCGAGAAAGCGGCTATTTTATCTGAAAATGCTTCAAAAATTTCTCATTCAGACTACAATATTAAAGCAATTGCAACATTAGACAGCATCTTGGCGCTCAGCAATCGATCTAATGCCTATAAATTTGCTTTGCAGCAGAAACAGAACATCCAAACCAAGTCATTAAATGCCCAGATTCAGAAATACAGCTATCCCGGCGAAAATACACGGGCATTTGTGAAGTATAGAAACGTGGATTTATTAAAAATTTCATTCTTCAAAATCACTCAAAAACAACTTTTATTATTTAATTCATCGCTTTATAAAAAGGACAGCTTAGCGCAGGCAATTCAAAAAAAACAGCCTTTTGTAACCCGAACTTATTCTCTTTTAAACAAAAAAGACTTTTTTGAGTATACTACAGAAGTTTTGCTTCCACAGCTGGAAACCGGCACCTATATGGTTTATTTTGAAAGTGAGTCTGATACTGAAGATCAAAAAGCGTTTACTTACGAAACCATTACTTCTACTGCCATTACGGCTCTGGCTTCTTTAAATGGGTCAAAAAAAACTTTCCAGACTTTTGACAGAAAAACGGGAAAACCGCTGGAAAATGTCACCATAAAATCGAATAGTTTTACTATAAAAACAGGGAAAAACGGAGTGGCTTCTTTTACCTATATCGCAAAAAATTTCGACGACGACCCTTATGTTTTTTCTACAGGAAATGACACGCTGCGAATGCCATCCAATTATCTAAATCAAAATACCGAATATACTACAGAAGATACTAAACCTTATTTCTCAGGAAAAGTACAGCTTTATTTAGACCGCGCTATTTATCGTCCGGGGCAGACGGTTTACTATAAAGGAATTGCCATTCAGAAAAAGAAAAACCAAACCACTGTTGTGCCGAATACTTCCTTTTTGATTAAAATTAAAGATGCAAGTTATTCTGATTTTAAAGAATTTGAAATCACTACAAACGAATTTGGCTCTTTTTCTGGCGAGTTTGTGCTTCCGAAAACTGGTGTAACTGGCAGTTTTAAAATTAGTGCCGAGAAACCCGCTCATCCTGAAAAAGACAGTATTTATAATAAGGAAGACAAAGCGCATCCTTTTTGGAGTCATATTGCAAGTTTACACGACAACGGACTCTATTTTAGAGTTGAAGAATACAAACGTCCAAAATTTGAAGTGGTTTTTGAACCCAAAAAAGAAAGTTTTACAATTAATACGGCTATTAAAGTCAAAGGAACAGCAAAAGCTTTTGCAGGCAGTAATATTTCTGATGCGAAAGTAACGTATAATGTGATCCGATTTACGCATTATTACAGGAATTACAATCGTCAGGAACCAACTGAAACAGTGGGAGAAGGAGAAACCAAAACCGATGCATCTGGTAAATTTACTATTGATTTTGTGGCTTTACCGGCTCAAAACAGCAATAAAGAACAGCTTCCGGTTTACAGTTTTGAAGTCAGAGCAACGGTAACTGACAGTAATGGAGAAACACATCAGGCTAACACGACAGTAAAAGTGGGTTATCACGATTTGGTTTTGCAAGCTTCAGTGCCACATGAAATAGAAACGAAAGATAAAAATGAAATCATATTAAAAAGCACCAATTTAAACGGCGAATTTTTAGCAGTCAAAGGCGAAGTTAAAATTTATTTTGTGAGTGCGCTTTCGAATAAATTCAAAGAAAGAGTTTGGTCAGATCCTGAAATTAAAAGTATCGCCGATGCAGATTTTGAAAAATTATTTCCTTTTGAAAGAATTTCAAATTCTCAAAAACCAGAAGAAAAGTTAGTCTACTCCAAAAAAATAAACACTGAAAAAGACAAGAAAATTGCCTTAGATTTTATTTCAGATTATAAATCCGGCTATTACAAAATTGTGTTTAGTGCCGCAGACAGCTTTGACAATACAATAGAAACAATATCAAATTTTACCCTTAACCAGAGTAAAGACAAATACAATCCGAGCAAATTATTTACGGCTGAACAAGTGAATTCAGATCCTAAAAAAGATGGTTTTGTTTTAGTAAAATTAGTTTCAGTTATTCCTGAACTTTTCATTTTAACAACAGGCAATTATCAAAACCAACTATTTCTGGAACAAACCAGTCATTTAGAAAACAATCAGGTTGTGGTGAAAATTCCGCTGAACAAAGAATTTCAAAACAATGTAAAAATTGGTTTTCAAAGTATTTTTGAGAATGAAGTTTTTAACGAAAGCCTGTCGATCGACGTTAAAACGCCAGAATCTAAACTCGAATTCAGCGTGGCAAGTTTTAGAAACAAAATAGATCCGGGAAGCAGCGAAAACTGGTCGTTTAAATTAAGCGCATTGAACACAAAAAGCGAATCTGAAATTATGGCGTCTATGTACGACAGTTCGCTGGATCAATTTGCAACTCAACAATGGAAAGAATTGGAATTTCGCGAGTACGATTATGGCATAAATATGAAAACGGCTTTAGGATTTCAAAAAATATACAATAGCATTCGCAATCTTAACAGCAAATTTTACAGAATGGAAATTACTAACGAAACCAACAAATTAATCTGGTTTGGATTCGATTTTAATGATTCATTCACCCAATACAAACAAAGAGAATATCTTGCCCAACTGTCTAAAAAAATCCCAAAACCGAAAAATGCAAAAATGATTTCGGGAATCATTAGAGATCAATCTCAAACAGGAATCCCAGGAACATCGATTACTATAAAAGGAACGCACCGCATCGCAATCTCAGATTTTGACGGTTATTATGAAATAGAAGCAACTCCCGGGGAAGAACTGGTTTTTAGCAATATTGGTTATAAAACCCAATCCGTCAACGCTCAAAACAAGCAAAAAATTGACATTGTTTTAATTGAAGATACCAATAGTCTAAAAGAAGTGGTTGTTGTGGGTTACGGCAGTGTAAAAAAGAAATCTATGACAGGAGCTGTTGAGATCGTTCAAGAAGATAATAATGTTTATAATACTGCCGGAATAGATGGTCTAGACGGAAAAGTTGCCGGATTATCAGTTAACCAAAATAGCCCTAAAGTACTGATTCGCGGCATGGCTTCTATTGGAAACGACAAACCGTTGTATGTTCTTGATGGGGAAATTATTTCTGAGCAGGAATTTAAAGATTTAAATCCGGCGGATATTCTGGATTTAGCAGTTTTAAAAGATGAAGATGTAAAAGCAGCTTATGGAAGTAAAGGGGCTCACGGCGTCATCATTATTACTACAAAAAAGGCATTAGAAGCCTTAACCCAGGTAAAAGCCAGAAAAAATTTATCAGAAACCGCATTCTTTTATCCCAATTTAAAAGCTGATGCTGATGGAAAGGTAAGTTTCAACTTTACTTCTCCGGAAGCTTTAACGGCCTGGAAACTGCGATTATTTGCTCATAATAAAGATGCCGTTTCCGGCTATTTGGAAAAAAGTGTGATTACACAGAAAGAAGTGATGGTTGTACCAAATTTTCCTCGGTTTTTTAGAGAAAAAGATACCATTGTAATCAGCGCTAAAATTTCGAATGTTACGGCCGACGTCAAAAGAGGAATTTCGATGTTACAATTTTTTGATGCCGCAACAATGCAGCCAATCGATGCCAAAATGCTCAATACAAAAAACGTTAGAAACTTTACAATTCCAGCGTACGGAAATACAACCGTAAAGTGGACCCTTACAATTCCGGAAGGTGTACAAGGCGTTCAGTATAAAATCGCAGCCAAAGCCGGCAATTTTTCTGACGGAGAAGAAAATATACTTCCGGTTTTAACGAACAATATGCTGGTAACCGAAAGTATTCCAATTTGGGTTCGCGAAGATTCCACTAAAGAATATACGTTTGAGAATCTAAAAAACAACAATTCCGGCACTTTAAAAAATCATCAATTTACGTTTGAATATACTTCAAATCCTTCTTGGATCGCGATTCAGTCTCTGCCCTATTTAATGGAGTACGAACATGAATGTGCTGAACAGACTTTTGCGCGTTTTTATGCCAACGCATTGGCTTCGGAAATTATTTCGAGTAATCCGAAAATTGCTTCTGTTTTTGAAGACTGGAGAAAAAATGGCAAATTGAACTCCAAATTAGAAGAAAACGAAGAATTAAAATCGATTATTCTGGCAGAAACGCCGTGGCTGAAAGATGCACAAAGTGAAGACGAAAAGAAAAAAAATCTGGCACTTTTATTTGATTTGGAGAAAATGAAAACGTCGCAGCAAACTACTTTTAAAAAATTACAGCAAAAACAAACAGCTTCAGGAGGATTTTCATGGTTTGAAGGAGGAAGTGAAAATGAATATATTACCCGACATATCCTGGCTGGTTTAGGGCACTTGTCAAAACTGACTAAAGACGAAAATAGTAATCAAATTGACGAAATTGCCGCAACCGGAATTCCGTACTTAGACCGTAGGTTTTTAGAAAATCATATTGTCAGGGCTAAAAATTTACAAGCAGACAAATTGATTTGGAATAATCCTTATTCTGATTTGCATTACTTGTACACCAGAAGTTTTTATCTGTCAAAATATCCACTTTCAGACACCTTAAAAAAAGCGGCGAAATTGTATCTTGAAATTGCTAAAAGAGATTGGCTGTCTTATTCTCTTTACGAAAAAGGATTAGCCGCCTTAACATTAAATCGTTTTGGTGAAAGTGTAACAGCTAAAAAAATTATCGAAAATCTCAAAGAAACGGCGTCGAACAATGAAGATTGGGGAATGTACTGGATCGCCAACAAATCAGGATATTATTGGTATCAGGCACCTATAGAAACCCAGGCTTTATTGATTGAGGCTTTCGCCGAAGTAAATCACGACACAAAATCTGTCGATGCCATGAAAGTCTGGTTATTAAAAAACAAACAAACTAAAAACTGGCCGACAACAAAATCAACTACCGAAGCTGTTTACGCTTTACTGATGCAGGGAAATGATTGGCTGAGTGTAAAAGACAACACCATTATTAAAATTGGAGACGAAAAAATCCTCACTAAAAAATTATCAGAAAACGAAAAAGAAGCAGGAACGGGATATATCAAACTCAACTGGAAAGCTGCTGAAATTCAAAAAGAAATGGCTTCTGTAAAAATCGAAAACAAATCAAAGGTTCCAGGATTTGGAGGCATTTACTGGCAGTACTTTGAAGATTTGGATAAAATCAAAAATAACTCGGGAGCTGTTTTATCTGTTTCGAAAAAAATGTATGTCAAAGGAAGAACATTCAATTCAAATGAAACTCAGGATATAAATATCAAAACACCATATAAAATTGGAGATTTAGTTACTGTCATTTTAACGATTACTGCTAAGGAAGATACTGAATTTGTGCATCTTAAAGACATGAGAGCTTCCTGTTTTGAACCTGTAAATGTACTTTCAGAATATCAATACAAAGGTGGATTAGGTTATTATGTGAGTACAAAAGATGCCGCAACACATTTCTTTTTTGACAGAATCAATAAAGGAACTTATGTTTTAGAATATGATATCAGAGTAAATAACAGTGGTGAATTTTCAAACGGAATTACCACAATCCAGAGTATGTATGCACCTGAATTTGCCAGTCATACAAAGGGCATTCGACTAAAAGTTAACTAATTAAACCAACAAACCCGACAAGTTTCCATAACTTGTCGGGTTTACTTTTATAAATAAATTGAGATTATTTTATAAGTGTCAATTCATCAATAATATTTTTAGCTCCTGCATATTTGTCAATAATCCAAAGAACGTAACGAATATCTACGTTGATTGTTCTTTGCAATTTAGGATCAAAAATTACATCTCCTGCCATTGCCTCGATGTTTCCGTCAAAAGCAATTCCAATTAATTCTCCCTTTCCGTTAAGAACCGGCGAACCTGAATTTCCTCCTGTAATATCATTATCTGTCAGGAAATTTACGGGCATATAACCTGCTTTATCCGCATATTGACCAAAATCTTTTGCTTTGTTTAATTCTAACAAACGCTTTGGCAAATCAAATTCCTGATCTCCGGCTTTATACTTTTTAACCATACTTTCCATTGTAGTATAGTTATTGATTTTAGCATCGTTACGCGGATCAGCAGGTAAAGCGCGAACTTTTCCGTAAGTCAATCTCAAAGTTGAGTTGGCATCAGGATATTGAATCGCATTTAATTTTGATTCTCTTAAACCTTCTACTAATTTGCGGTAAGCAGTTGCAAAACCATCATCAGCTTTTGCCTGATCATCTGTTTTCGCACGGTATTTTGTCAACAAATCATTAGAAATAATATACAAAGGATCGTGTACAATTGCCAACGGTTTAGGATCAGCCATAAATGCCAATACTTTTTCTTTAGTTGCAAAATAACTTACTGCTGCGGCTTTTTCAACATCGGCAGTAAAATCACCATTATTTGCTGCTTTCATTTTAGCTATTTGTGTTGCTAAACCATATTCAGCAGCTTTAGAAGCATATAAATTTAATTGTGCAGTTAACACATCTTTTTCAAGAGGCGCATAAAATTCACCATAAATGTTATCAATCATCGCGTTGATCTTCGGTAACAATTCTGCTTTTTTAGCGTCATTTTCATTATAGTAAGCGATCAATGCATTTCCTAAATTTGCTGGTCCTGTTGCATAGCTGGAAGTACGCAAAAGCTGTGACAAGTAATTATCGTGAGTCGCTTTTAAATTCGTTTCTCTGTAATAATCATTAATAGTTGGAATCACATTTTCGTACTTCTCTTTATTTGCGGGTTTAGTTGCCCATTCGTAGAACTTATCTTCTTGTTCTGTTTTAAGTGCTGCTGTCCCTGCTTTTGTTAAAGCATCGATCATTCCCTGACGGTTTTTCCAGTAATTTGCTGTAGAAGCATATTTAGACGCATACTGCAAACGAACTGTTGCATCTTTGTCCATATACTTTTTCATTTGGTCCATTCCGGTTTTTGCACCTTCAACCCAGGCAGGATAAGCATATTTTACGTTTTGTTCTATTCCTCCAGCTGGCATCCAGCGGTTGGTTCTTCCAGGATATCCTAAAATCATGGCAAAATCATTTTCCTTAACACCTTTAATGCTTATTGGCAAATGGTGTTTTGGCTGTAATGGTACATTGTCTTTAGAATATGCAGCAGGATTTCCGTCTTTATCAGCGTAAACTCTAAACATAGAAAAATCTCCTGTTTGACGAGGCCACTCCCAGTTATCAGTGTCACCTCCAAATTTACCTACGCTTTCAGGCGGTGTTCCTACTAAACGAACATCTGTATAATCTTGGTAAACAAAATAGTAATATTCATTTCCCTGAAAGAAAGGACGAACAGAAACAGTATATTTTCCGCCTTCATTATTTTCTTTTTCGATCAAAGCAATTTCCTGCTGAATGATTTTGTTTCTTTCTGTTTCTGTCATAGTATCATTTACTTTCGACAAAATTCTTTTAGAAACATCATCCATACGAACAAAGAAACGAACGTATAACGATTTTGGTTTCATTTCAGCACTTCTTTCTTTTGCCCAAAAACCATCTCTTAAATAGTTTTGCTCTGCTGTAGAAAGTTCTGCAATGGCATTATAACCGCAGTGGTGATTGGTTAAAACCAAACCGTCCTTAGAAACGATTTCGGCAGTACAGCCTCCATTAAACTGCACAACAGCATCTTTTAAACTATGATTATTAATGCTGTAAATTTCCTGAGCCGTTAACTGTAAGCCCATTTTTTCCATATCTCTATGGTTCAATCTCTCGATAAACATCAAAAACCACATTCCTTCATCTGCTCTTACAGGAAAAGCCATCAGACACATGGTTAAGAATAAAATTATTTTTTTCATATTATTTTGTTTAAGTAATGCGAATATAACGCATTTTGCCAATTATATCACGCTATTAGTCTTAAAAATAGAATATGTTAAATATAATAGGAAACAATTTTACGAAATTCATAATTTCAAAAAAAATAGTAATTACATGTTTTTCCCAATTAATCTTTCGAAAGAGTATTAAAATTTAGATTTTTAAATCTAAAACTATTTAATAATCTGAGTATTTTGTAATAATTTACTTTCTTTATAAAATTATAATTATAATCTATTTCTTACTATTATAAAATATCTAAATTTGCTTAAAATTAAATAAACAAACAAAATGAAAAAATTATTATTAGGAGTTGCTTTACTTATCGCAACAATCACACACGCACAAAAGGGTTCTATTTTACTAGGAGGAAACGTAGGTTTTAGTTCAGAAAAAGTTGGAGAAGGAAAAGCGACAAACTTTGATTTTTCACCAAAAGTAGGTTACCAATTTTCAGAAAACTGGACTGCAGGTGTTGAAGGCGCAATTGCAAACGTGGATGTAAAAGGATTTGGTAAAACTGAAAATTATAAAATTGGAGGTTTTGTTCGTTACTCAACGCCGCTTTCTGAAACATTTGCGTTCTACACAGATTTGGGAGCTGGTTACCAATCGACTTCACTTAATGATGGAAAAGGAATGTATGCAAGCCTTACTCCTGCCCTATTTATTAATATGAAAAAAGGTTTCGGTTTGAATTTCTCAATTGGAGGAATAAATTACGACAACATGGATGGTAAAGAAGATCCAAGAAGAGAAAATTTCGGTTTTAATTTTGGAAAAACGCTAAACATCGGAATTTCGAAAAACTTCGCGCTATAATATTACTTTGAAATCCATTTGTTTTCAAAAATTTGTTTTTTCGCACAAAAGAAAAACCCGACATTATTGTCGGGTTTTGCATTTTTATATTTGAAGAAATTAATCGTTCAGCATTTTCCAAAGTTTGTCTTTTAAATCAGTCAGTCCCTGCTGGGCAACAGACGAAATAAACATGTATGGAATATCTTTGAAAGCGACATCTAATTCTACTTTTAATTCAGCTTTAAGTTCGTCGTCCAGCATATCACATTTTGAGATTACCAATAAACGTTCTTTGTCGAGCATTTCAGGATTGTATTTCGTTAATTCGTTAACCAAAATATCATATTCTCCTTTAATGTCCGGCGTATCAACAGGCACTAAAAACAGCAAAGTCGAGTTACGCTCAATGTGACGCAGGAAATAATGTCCAAGACCTTTTCCTTCAGCTGCACCTTCAATAATTCCGGGAATATCAGCAATTACAAACGATTGAAAATCTCTGTAGGCTACAATTCCAAGATTTGGTTTTAAGGTTGTAAAAGGATAATCAGCAATTTTTGGTTTTGCAGAAGTTAATACAGACAATAAAGTCGATTTTCCAGCATTTGGAAATCCTACTAAACCAACATCGGCCAAAACTTTAAGTTCTAAAATAACATCCATTTCTACACCCGGTAAACCTGGCTGTGCGTAACGAGGCGTTTGATTCGTTGAACTTCTAAAATGCCAGTTTCCTAAACCGCCTTTTCCTCCTTTAGAAAGAATTCTTTTTTCTCCGTCTTCGGTAATTTCGAACAACGTTTCTCCTGTTTCTTTATCTTTTACAACAGTTCCTAATGGCACTTCGATAAATTTATCATCGCCATCAGCACCTGTACTACGATCTCCTCCACCGTCACCACCGTGACCTGCTTTAATATGACGGGCAAATTTTAAATGAAATAATGTCCATAAACCTTTATTTCCAACTAAATATACGTGTCCGCCGCGGCCGCCATCACCTCCGTCCGGGCCTCCTTTTTCAATAAATTTCTCTCTATGTAAATGTGTAGATCCTTTTCCTCCCTTACCGGAAGAAACATATATCTTAACGTAATCTACAAAATTTCCTTCTGTCATTGTTTTAAATTTCAGAATTCAGATTTCAGATTTTAGATTGCTCTAATTCTTGCATCCAAATTCTATTATTTTTGTATTCAGTCTCAGTTAAGGTTTTCAGTGAATACAGTGACTGAAAACTATTTTTATTTATGATCATTTCAAGTTTAAAGATTCAGGTTTCAAGTTAAGTGCACTGCGCCAACTTGAAACCTGAAACATATAAAGCCTGAAACAAATTTTTATTATTCTTTAAGCGCTTTTACCAGCACTTTATCAATCTTTACGCCGTCCATGTCGATAACTTCAAGGACAAATTTCTGCCAGACTAACTTTTCTCCTTCTTTTGGAATATGAGAAAGCTCGGTCATAATCATACCGCTTACGGTGTTTACTTCGTAGTCGTTGGTCAATTCGTCTAACTCAAAATAAGTTAGGAAATCGTGTAACGAATAATGTCCGTCAACTAACCATGAACCATCTTCTCTTTCGATCAATTGAAATTCATCTTTATAAAAATCAGATGCATCGCCCACTAAAGCTTCAAGAATATCATTTAATGTAATAATTCCTTGAAAAACACCATATTCATCAGAAACCAAAGCATAATGAACGCCGGTTCTTTTGAAATTTTCCAACGCTTTGTAAGCTGTTGTCTGTTCCATTAAATAAGGAGGATCTGTCATTATTGCAGACAAATCGAAATGATCGCTTTCGATATTGGCAAATATATTTTTAAGGGTTACAATACCCACAATATCATCATAATTGTCGCTGTACACCGGATAAACAGTGTGCAGATCCATTAAAACCAATTCTTTGATTTTGGCTTTATCTGAATTAAGCGGTAACATATCTACTGATTTTCGGTGTGTCATTAAGGAGTTTACCTTTCGGTCTCCAATATGAAAAACGCGCTCTACGATATCCTGTTCAATTTCCTGAACTTCCCCGCCTTCAGTTCCTTCTTTGATTATTGCTTTAATTTCTTCTTCGGTTACTTTTCCGTCAGCTGAAGGTTTTATCTGCAGTACTTTCAATAAAAATTCCGTTGAAGTCGTTAACAGCCAAATAAATGGCGCTGTTACAATCGAAACAATTTTCATTGGCAGTGCCACCATTTTTGCTATGGCTTCCGGATAATTTAATCCGATACGCTTTGGCAGTAATTCTCCTAAAACCAAAGAGAAAAACGTTAAAACAACTACCACAATTCCAACAGCAACTGAATGTGCATAAGGCTGTAAAACTGCAAAACTGCTTACAAATGTTTCTACATCTATCGTGATTTTATCACCGCTGTAAATACCGGTCAAAATACCAATTAAAGTAATTCCGATTTGTACGGTTGATAAAAACTTGTTTGGAGAATTGGCAAGATCGAGCGCAATTTTGGCACTTTTATTTCCTTTTTTTGCTGCTGTTTCCAGTCTGTTTTTTCTTGCTGAAATCAGAGCAATTTCTGACATCGAGAAAACTCCATTTAATAGTATTAGAAAAAATATTATTAGTATTTCCAATGTTTAGTAGATTCGTTATTAGTTTGGTTCGTTAATGTAATGGTAATCTTAAATTTTTATTAGTCCAGATGGCAGTAAAAAGCCCGGATCAGCTCCTACAAATTATCTATAACTGATGTTAAGCGCTCTGTAATTTCTTCAATTGTTCCGATACCGTTTACAGCATGGAATTTATTCTGCTCTTTATAATACCCGATTAATGGAGCTGTTTTTTCATTATATTCCTGATATCTTACACGAATTTTTTCTTCGTCCTGATCGTCAGCTCTTCCGCTTGTTTTTCCTCTTTCTAGTAAACGTGCTACCAGAATCTCATCATCAGCTTCTAAAGCGATTGTGGCTGTAACGCCTGACCCTATTGTTGGCAAAAACTTATCTAAAGCCTTAGCCTGATCGATTGTTCTTGGATAACCATCGAATAAAAATCCGTTTGAATCCAGGTGTTTGTTTACTTCATCTATTAACATTGCAGTAGTAACTTCGCAAGGAACCAACTCTCCGTTGTCCATAAAAACTCTTGCTTGTTTTCCTAAATCTGTATCATTTTTTAAATTAAAACGAAAAATATCTCCTGTTGAAAGATGTGTTAATTTGTATTTTTCTTTTAAAAATTCTGCCTGAGTTCCTTTTCCTGCTCCCGGTTTTCCAAATAAAACAATGTTAATCATAAAAGTAATTTAATGATTGAAAGATTTAAAATTGAAAGACTTGTGCAATCTTAAATAATTTAAATTTCTCTAATCGTGTTGTTAATGTAGTTATGTTATTTTTAAATTTTTCTAATCTTTAAATGCTTCAATTTATTCTGCTAACTTGTAAACTTCAGATAAATTTCTTCCTAAACCATCGTAATCTAAACCGTAACCAACGATGAATTTATTTGGAATCCTGATTCCGATGTAATCTATTTTAATGTCTTTTTTATAGGCTTCAGGTTTAAAAAACAAAGTGGCCACCTTAAAGTGTTTCACATTTTGTGCTTTAAACAAATGTTTTAATTCTTCGATTGTATTTCCTGTGTCGACAATGTCTTCAATAATAACGACACTTCGGCCTGATAAATCCTGATTGATTCCGATTAATTCCTTAACCGAATTGGTGCTTTCAGTTCCTTCATAAGAAGCCATTTTGATAAATGAAACTTCGCAGGGACTTTTGTATTTCTTTAAAAAATCGGCCACAACCATAAATGCACCATTCAAAACACCGATAAAAATTGGAGTATCGTCTCCAAAATCATCTTCTACCTGCGCCACTATTTTTGTTAAAGCAAAATCAATTTCTTTAGCTGAAATAAACGGAACAAATTGTTTATCGTGAAGTTGTATCATTATTTTTATGTTTAAAATAATGCGCAAAGATACAGAATTACAACCAAATCTAAGTATGAAAATGTACTGTGATGAGATTTTTTAATTGCGAAATATATTAAAAGTATATTTTTATTTGAGAATGTTAAATATCACTTAATGTTTACAAATCTTTTGTTAATGCTATTTTTAAATTTATTAAATTGTTGTTGTATAAATATTTAACCCCAAGATTGATGAAAACTATCACTCCAATATTTTCAACGGCATTGTTGATTATGATAACAGCCTGCACCGGACAGGTCAAAAAAGAAGAAAAAGAAGCGCTTGCAAAACAGCCCTCAAACATTGTTAAGACAGCAGTTGGAGATATTACGCTTCCTGCGCCTTACTCTACAGAATCGAAAACAAACAACAGTAAAGTGATTGGCTGGACGGAAGGCAAAACGCCAAAAGCGCCGGAAGGTTTTACGGTGACAAAATTTGCTGATGGTTTTGAGAATCCGCGTTGGACCTACATCGCACCAAACAATGATATTTTTGTTGTGGAAAGCGGTACGCGCGCCAGCAAAAACCAAATTACGGTTTTGCGCGATAAAGACAAAGACGGAAAATTTGAAACCAGAGAAGTTTTTATTAAAGATTTGAACAAACCTTTTGGAATGCTTGTTCTTAAAGACTTCTTCTACATTGCCAATACAGACGGTTTATACAAATATCCGTATAAAAATAATCCCTTAAAATTAGAAACCAAAGGAGAAAAAATCCTTGAACTTCCTGCCGGCGGTTACAACAATCACTGGACAAGAAATTTATTGGCAAATGCCGATGGATCGAAAATTTACGTTTCTGTTGGTTCAGGAAGTAATGTTGGAGAAAACGGAATGGATAAAGAAGTGCGTCGTGCAGATATCTTAGAAATCAATCCTGACGGAACAGGCGAAAAAATATTCGCATCGGGTTTAAGAAATCCGGTTGGAATGGATTGGAACCCTGTGAATAAAGAACTTTGGACGGCTGTTAACGAACGTGATGAATTGGGCGACGATTTAGTTCCGGATTATATCACCAGTGTAAAAAAAGATGGTTTTTACGGCTGGCCGTATTCGTATTACGGAAATATTCTGGATCCGAGAATGAAAGGCGAACGCAAAGATCTGGCCGCAAAAGCAATTGTTCCGGATGTTTCGGTTGGTGCACACACAGCTTCTCTTGGATTGGCTTTTTATGATAAACAAGCGTTTCCTGCAAAATATAAAAACGGAGCGTTTGTGGGACAGCATGGCTCTTGGAACCGCGCGAAGATTTCTGGTTACAAGGTAGTTTTTGTTCCGTTTGCTAACGGAAAACCTTCTGGAAAACCGGAAGATTTTTTAACCGGTTTTATTGCCGATGAAGCAAAAGCAGAAGTGTACGGACGTCCGGTTGCAGTTACAGTTATGAATGACGGATCGCTTTTGGTAAATGATGACAGCGGGAATACGATTTGGAAAGTTACGGCTAATAAATAAATTCCAAATTTTTAAAAACTCCAAATTCCTTTTTTACCTTGAATTCAAATTGAATGTCGATAATTTGGAACAAATTAATTTTACCGCAAAGAACTACTAAGTTTTAGTCATTTTTGTCATTTCGAAGCAGGAGAAATCACACTAGCAACGCCGCAATTAAAAATCGCCAATCATTGCCGAATCCCGATTGTGATTTCTCCTGCTTCGAACTGACAAGATGATCTCTATTCTTAGCGGTTTTATGCGGTTATTTTTTTTCATGTTGAAATTTGCTGCCATTTAAAAACCAACAGCTTAACAAATCCTTTATGCTTTTAAAAAAATATTGCTTTTTACTTCTTATAATTGTTTTTCAAAACACTTTTGCGCAGGAAGAAAAAAACAAATCTATTGATTCTGTGCAGACAGAAAAACTGGATGAAGTTGTCATAAGTTCTTTCCACATCAACAATCAAATACAAAATACGCCGGCTTCGATTGGTATTTTATCCAAAAAAGAATTACTTCAAAATAATACTACAGATATAAGTACGGTCATGAATACGCTTTCGGGTGTATTTATGCAGTCTGCCAATTTTACGACCACCCGAATTTCGATTCGTGGTATTGGAGCACGAACACCGTACGGAACCAATAAAATCAGAGGTTTTTACGGCAGTATTCCGCTGACTTCAGGAAACAGCGAAACGGTTATTGATGACATTGATCTGGAAAATATCGGCCAGATCGAAATTATTAAAGGACCGCTTTCCAGTGTTTACGGCGCTGGTTTGGGCGGTGCTATTTTAATTTCACCGCAGCTCTCAAAAAATATTGGCCAAACTGCCGGAATAAGTTCTGTCTTTGGTTCTTTTGGTTTATTAAAAAATACTTTGAATTATAGTTTGACTGATAAAAGTTCCAGTTTAAATCTAAGTTACCATAATTTAAAAACTGACGGATGGCGCGAAAATAGCGCGTACAACCGGGAAGGAATAACCCTTGCGGGAGAATTGTTTAAAAAGAAAAACAGCAGACTGACTTATTTCTCCAATTACACTTATTTAAAAGCATTTATTCCGAGTTCGATTACTAAGGAAGTTTTTGACAATAATCCGAGAGCTGCTGCGCCGACCTGGGCAGCCTCAAAAGGATATAAAGAATACAAATCGAGTTTGGGCGGACTGGCTTATGATTTTAAAATCAATGCTAATGTAAGCAATTCGACTTCGGTTTTTATCAATTATAAAGACAGCAACGAACCAAGGCCTTTTGATGTTTTACGCCAATATACTTTTGCTGCCGGAGCGAGAACACAATTTTCAGGTAATTTTACTATTGGTAAAATAAAAAATAATTTTATCGCCGGAATCGAGTATTTCAGAGATAATTATAATGGCAATACTTTCGAAAATTTATACAAGGAAAATAATGGCCTGGGAAGTTTACAGGGCGATCTGCTTACGGCCACGCATCAGAAAAGAAATTATTACAATGCCTTCTCTCAAATCAGAACGCTGCTTTCTGACAAATTGGAGTTTCAGGCCGGATTGAATTACAATCAAACTCAATTTGAACTTAAAAAT
>Ga0247811_1000070_pt1 | contig 36230 bp, 38 predicted proteins | sample UWRJL134311R1_FD_189018 | JGI IMG/M metagenome (GOLD analysis project Ga0247811, IMG submission 189018) | Plant litter microbial communities from Arlington Agricultural Research Station in Wisconsin, United States - UWRJ-L134-311R-1 | ecosystem: Environmental > Terrestrial > Plant litter >...
TGGCGACCTCGTTGCGCAGCAACTGCACGGGCGACTTCGTGTCGGCGAGCGTCGGACCGCCCGTCGCCGCGGCCGCGCAGCCGGTGGTCGCGGCCAACGTGAGCGCTATCAGCGCTACAACGGCCGTCATCCTCTTGCGGTCCCCCCAGACCATAAGCACACCTCTTTGTCGTGCGACGTGACATCGCTGTCGAGCGCGGTGTCATCCGGGATCGGGTGCCCGGGTCATCCGCACCCCGAATTTAGCATTGCTCACAGCCGTCGAACCGGGCCGTCCGATTTTATTTGTACCCCAGTGATGGGGGCACAATTGCCCGCGGGCACGCCGGATTTGCGAGACTGGACCGGTGCCGATGCGACTGAGCGACATCTCTGACGAGGCGATACTGCTCGCCGGGGGCGCGCGCGCCATCCTGCTGCAGCTCGCGCTTCCGCAGGTCGGGCGCGGGGTCGCCGAGCACAGCGACTTCACCGCCGACCCGCTGCGCCGTCTGCGGCACACCCTCACCTATCTCTATGTGCTCGTCTACGGCACCCCCGACGAGGTCGCGCGCATCGTCGGCTACGTGAACCACGCGCACGATCCGGTGCACTCCGAACCGGGCGCACCGGGCACCGGCTACGACGCCTTCGACCCGGCGCAACAGCTATGGGTCGCGGCGACGCTCTACGACTCGGCTCTCACCGTGTACGAGGCGGTCTTCCCAGATTTGTCCCCGGATGACGCGGAGTCGCTGTACCGCCAATACGCGGTCATCGGCACGGCGCTGCAGATGCCGGCCGAACTCTGGCCGGCCGACCGCGCGGCATTCCGGCGCTACTGGGGCGACACCCTGCGCGCGCTGCACGTCGACGACACAGCCCGGCGGGTGGGCCGCGACCTGCTGCACCCGGTCGCCGCGCCGCTCTGGATCCGCGCGGCCATGCCCGCGGTGCGCTTCCTCACCGCGGGTTTTCTCGACCCGGGCGTGCGCGAGGCGTTCGGCCTGCCGTGGAGCGACCGGCGGCAGCGGCGGTTCGACCGCACGGTGCGTGTGCTCGCCGCGCTCTACCCGCGGCTGCCCGCCCGGCTGCGGCGCTGGCCTGCCGCGCACTATCTCGCCGCGTTCCGCGCGCGGGCGCCCCGCCCCACGGGGGTGCGCGCGTGAGCCGGCGGCAGATCTACTCGCGCCACCGCAACCTGTTGGCCGTCGGGGCGGCGACCGCGTCGCTGTCGCTCGTCGCGCTCACCATGGTCGCTCCCCCGGCGCCGCCGACCGAAGACCAGCAGGTCGACGCCTACCTGTTCAAAAACGCGCAGTCGCTCGCCGTGCCCGAGACCGCGGCCGACTTCACCGTGACCCGCGACGCGTTCTCGACCACCGCGGGCTACAAGACGCTCTCCGCGGGCGGCACCAACTACGACTGGGCGAAACTCGTGCTGCTCTACGCCAAGTTTCCGATCACCGACAGCAACGTGACCGTGTTCACCCGCTGGATGCGGCAGGAGAACGGCACCGACGACTGGTGGAACCGCAACAACCCGCTCAACAACGGCTGGGGTTCGGGCGGCGGCGCCGGGCTCGGCAGCTACCCGAACCTCGACGTGGCTGCCCAGAACGCGGCCAAGGCGCTGCACGGAAACCCCGGCTACGCAGCGATTGTCGCCGGCTTCGCAGCATCCGCCCCGACCAGCGAGATCGAACAGGCTATCTGGGCGTCGCCGTGGGCGACCTCGCACTACGCCAACGGAGCGCACTGGTCGTCACGCGAGGTGCCGTCGGTCAAATCACCCGCCGGAACCTGGGGCTAGCCGTTGCGCGACGCCGGGCCGATGAGGCGCCAGCCGGTCAGGCCGAAGCGGCTTCGATCGTGTCGAGCCACAGCTTGGCGAGCAGCTCGTGGCCGTACTCGGTGGGGTGCACCCCGTCGGCGGCGATCTCGGCCGGGTCGTCGTCGAGACCGTTGAGGTAGCTGTCGGCGGGAACGAGCACCGCGCCGAATTCTTCGGCGAGCGCGTGCACGACGGCGATCTTGGGCTCGAGGTCGACCCGCCAGGCCTTCTTCGCCTCGGTCACCGGAAGCAGGAACGGCTCGACGAGCACGAGCGCCACCTCGTCGCGGCTCGGTAGGGCAGAGAGGATGGCCCGGTAGTCGGCTTCGAAGTCTTCGGCGCTCGTCGGGTCGTTCTCGCTGTAGCGGCGCCAGGTGTCGTTGACTCCGATGAGCACCGAGACGAGAACCGGCGCCACGTCGAGGGCGTCTTTCTGCCAGCGCGCCTTGAGGTCGCGCACGCGGTTTCCGCTGACGCCGCGGTTGACGATCGTCACCGGGGTGCCGCCGGCCGCGAAGGCCTCGTCGATCAGGCGCACGTACCCGTTGCCCAGGTTGCGGTCGGCGTCGTCGCGACGGCCGCAGTCGGTGACGCTGTCACCGATGAACAGTACGACGGTGTCGTCTTCAGCCATTATTCGACCTTCTCAATCGGAGCTATCTGGATGAGCAGGCGCTTACGCCCCGCCGTGTCGAACTGCACCTCGGCGACGCGCTTCTTGCCCTCGCCGGTGACGGCGGTGACGCGGCCCTCGCCGAAGTCGTTGTGCTTGATGCGGTCGCCCGCGGCCAGTTCGAGCGTGCTGTTGTCGCGCACGACATTCGTGACCATGTTGGCCCACTGCGTCTTCTCTTTCGGCTTGCCCGGGGGCAGCGCCGCTGCCTCGCGCAGCGACGACCCCCACGACGACCCGTCGCGGCGGGCGTTCAGCGCGCGCGGCTCGGTGCCGCCCCGCGAGTTCGCCATGCCGGGCGACTGCCGCCAGTCGATGAGGTCGGCGGGGATCTCCTGCAGGTACCGGCTCGGCATCGCGACGTTGACGTTGCCGTACTGCGCGCGCGTCATGGCGAGTGAGATGAACAGGCGTTTGCGGGCGCGCGTGATGCCCACGTAGAACAGGCGGCGTTCTTCGGCCGGTCCGCCGGGTTCGCCCGCCGACATGCGGTGCGGCAACAGGTCTTCTTCGACGCCGGTGAGGAACACCGCCTCGTACTCGAGGCCCTTCGCGGTGTGCAGGGTCATCAGCGAGACGGTGCCGCTCGAGTCGTCGAGGTCGTCTGCGGCCGCGACGAGCGAGACCTCGGTGAGGAAGTCGAGCAGCGTGCCATCCGGATTGTTCTTCTGGAACTCTTTGGTCACGGCGACGAGCTCTTCGACGTTCTCGGCGCGGGCCTCGTCTTGCGCGTCGCGGCTGGCGCGCAGCGATTCGACGAACTTGGTCTTCTCGAGCAGCGCGATCAGCACATCGGCGACGGGCGCCGGGCGGGCCTCGGAACCCTCGGGCGGGTAGACCTTGGCCATGACTTCGTCGAGGATGCTGCCGAATTCGAGTATCTCGCCGGTGACCTTCGGGCCGAGGCCGAGCTCGCCCGCGTTGCGCACCGCGTCGCGCAGGCTGGTGTCGTGCGCGTCGGCCCACGACTGCAGAGCCGTCTCGGTGGCGGGGCCGATGCCGCGCTTCGGAACGTTCATGATACGGCGCAACGCGAGCGGGTCTGCCGGGTTGGCGACCGCGATCAGGTAGGCCATGGCGTCTTTGATCTCGGCGCGTTCGTAGAACTTCGTGCCGCCGAGCACGCGGTAGGGCAGCGCCGACCGAATGAAGATCTCTTCGAGCGCACGGGTCTGCGCGTTGGTGCGGTAGAACACCGCCATGTCTTTGTAGGCGATGCCCTCGTCGTGCATCTTGGTGATCTCGTCGGCGATGAACTGCGCCTCGTCGTGCCCCGAATACCCGGTGAAGCCGGTGATCTTGTGGCCCTCGCCGATGTCGGTGAACAGCTTCTTGTCTTTGCGGTCGAAGTTGTTCGAGATGACGGCGTTCGCCGCGTCGAGGATGTTCTGCGTCGACCGGTAGTTCTGCTCGAGCAGGATGACCTTGGAGTTGGGGAAGTCGCGCTCGAACTCGACGATGTTGCGGATGTCGGCGCCGCGGAACGCATAGATCGACTGGTCGCTGTCACCGACCACGGTGAGCGAGGCGCCGGGGATGGCGCCCATCGAGTCGCGCTTGGTCTTGACCAGGCCGCCCGCCGCCTCGACCTCGTCGGCGATGTCGGGGCGTACCGACCGGGTGAGCTCGTGGATGAGCGAGTACTGGGCGTGGTTGGTGTCCTGGTACTCGTCGACCAGGATGTGGCGGAACCGGCGGCGGTAGTGCGCCGCGACCACGGGGAACGCGCGGAACAAATAGACCGTCTGGCCGATGAGGTCGTCGAAGTCGAACGCGTTGGCCTTGCTCAGCGCCTGCGTGTAGCGGCGGAAGATCTCGAGGAACATGACCTCGGCGGGGTCGCTGAAATTCGCACCACGCGCGTAGCTCTCGACATCCTGCAGCTCGTTCTTGAGCTTCGAGATCTTGCCCGACGCGCTCGAGACGGTGAACCCGTACGTGTCGGCATCGAGCTCTTTCAGGATGCGCTTGAGCAGCGCGCGGCTGTCGGCGGAGTCGTAGATGGTGAAACTCTTGGTGAAGCCGAAGTGCTCGGCCTCGCGGCGCAGGATGCGCACGCACGCCGAGTGGAACGTCGAGATCCACATGCCCTCGGCTTCGTTGCCGACGATCTGGTGCACGCGCTCGCGCATCTCGGCCGCGGCCTTATTGGTGAACGTGATAGCGAGAATCTGGCTCGGGAACGCCTCGCGGCTCTGCAGCAGGCCCGCGATACGGCGGGTGAGCACACTCGTCTTGCCCGACCCGGCGCCGGCCACGATGAGCAGCGACTGGCCGCGGTACTCGACCGCCTCGCGCTGCTGCGGGTTGAGCCCCTTGAGCAGCGCGTCGTCGAAGGCGCCGTCGTTCGACGGCTCGGGCTCCATGATGTTGGGCACAAAAGACATTTGCCGCAATTCTACGGGGCGCCGCCGACGCTCGCCCCGGGCTGTGGACGGGTCAGCGCGCGGCGCGGGCGGCGATCGCCAGGTCGGGCTGGTCGGCGAACACGCCGTCGACCCCGCTCGACATGATCAGCTCGAACTCGCGGCGCCAGTTGCCGAAGTCGCGGGCGTCGCCGCGCACCCGGTTGTTCTTGGCGAGAAACTTGTTTTCGGCGCGCAGCGTCCAGCAGAAGACCATGAGCCCCGCGGCGTGGGCGCGCACCACGATGTCGGTGGTGCCGATCGCGTTTTTGCCGAGGTCGAGGCGTAGCATCAGCTTGCGGCTCACGCTCACCCCGTCGACCTCGGTGCGCAGGCGCGCGAGTCCGGCCTGGCCGAGGTGGTCGGCGTAGCTGCGCGCGTCGGGCCCGCCCACGAGGTCGGCGGGCACGCCCTTGTGCTCGGCGAGGAACACGAGCTTGCCCGGAATGCCGCGCGCGCGGATCTTGGAGAGCACCGACTGCTCGAAGCTCTCGACGACGAGGTTGGATTCGGTCGCCCAGTCGCGTATCTCGTCGGCGAACAGGGCGTCGAGCGGCAGGCCGATCGACTCGAAATAGGTGGCGTGCTTGATTTCGGCGACGAGCACGAGCCGCCGCCCTGCCGCGAGCGTCGCGGTGTCGACGATCGCGAGCAGGTCGGAAAGCCGCAGAATGCCCTCGGTACGGTCGAAGCTCGACGAGCCCTGACGCAGCTGCGGGATGCGCTCGACCGCGCGCAGTGTCGACAGTTCGGCCCAAGTGAAGTCCTCGGTGAACCATCCGGTCAGCGACACCCCGTCGATCACCTTGGTCGTTCGACGCGATGCGAACTCGGCGTGGGCCGCGACATCCGTCGTGCCTGAAATCTCGTTCTCGTGCCGGATCACCAGAACCCCGTCTTTCGAGGCGACGATGTCGGGCTCGACCGCGTCGGCGCCGAGGGCGAATGCCAGCTCGTAGGCCGAACGGGTGTGCTCCGGCCGGTAGCCGCTGGCCCCACGGTGAGCGATGACGAGGGGCGAGATGGTGGTCACCCGCCCAACGCTACCCGCCTAGGATTCTGAACATGGCCCGGTGCATCAGTTGTTCAGCAGAACTTCAACCGGAGTGGAAATTCTGCATCTACTGCGGCCAGAAGGTCGAGCACGTGCCGTCGGCAATAAGGCCGGATGCTGCGCCGCAAGCACCCCGCAGGCATATCACCGCGCTCGCCCTGTTCGGCTGGGGACTCGGCGGCCTGCTCGCCGTGATCGCCGCGGTGGCGGTCGTGCTCTTCACCCAGCAGTAGCGCGCCGCTACGCTCTGGGCGATCACCCCGTTTACACAGGTGTACTGAGCTAAAATCGGGCACGGGAGAAAACTCTCCCGCTAGACCCCAAGGAAGAGACAATGTCGAACCCCGCGTTTAATAACTCGCCCGTGTTCACAACAAAGGCCGTCGTGAACTCGACGACCCTCAATGGCAAAGAGATGACGCCCGCCCAGCTCGACGAGCTGTACGGCCGCCCCTCCGCAACGCCCACCGACACCGACCGCATGACCTACGAAGACACGATCGTCAAGATCGTCATCTCGTTCGTAGTGCTGCTCGCCGGTGCCGTCGTCGGCTGGATGCTGCCCGGGCTCGCACTGCCCGCCGCGCTCGTCGGCTTCGTGCTGGCGCTCGTCAACATCTTCAAGAAGAAGCCCTCGCGCGCGCTGGTGCTGTCGTACGCCCTGGTAGAGGGCGTATTCGTCGGTGGCATCTCCGGCATCTTCGAGCAGGCCTACGGCGGAATCGTGCCGCAGGCCGTGTTCGGCACGCTCGGCGTCGTCGGCGTCACGCTCGCCCTGTTCGCGACCGGCAAGGTGCGCGAGTCGAAGCGCGCCACGCAGATCTTCACCGTCGCGATCTTCGGCTACATGGCTTTCCAGCTCGTCAACCTCGTGCTGGTCTGGACCGGAGTGCTTCCCGGCTTCGGCGTGCAGGGCATGAACCCGATCATCAACATCGCCATCGGAATCTTCGTGGTGCTTCTCGCCTCGTACTCGCTCGTGATGGACTTCACGAACATCAAGCGCGGCGTCGAGCGCGGCGCACCGCGCATCTTCGGCTGGCAGGCAGCGTTCGGCATCATGGTGACCGTCGTCTGGCTGTACACCGAGATCCTGCGTTTCCTCGCGATCTTCCGCCAGTAAGCCCACCGCTCGTTCAGAGCGCAGACCCGAGAAGCCCCCGGCCACAAGCCGGGGGCTTTCTCGTGCCCGGCCGGTGCCTCATCCGATCGGACGATATTGCCTCCGCGGTTCGGGAGTGGGGGCCCGCGCGACCTATCGTGAGGGCATGTCCCCGATTCTCGTGAAGCTGCGCCCCTGGCTCGAACCGGCCGTCGGCGCCGTGTTCTTCGTGCTGTGGGTGGTCGCCGAGGCGGGGCGCTATCACGGCGGTTCGGCATGGGCGGCTCTCGCCGCGATCGCGGCGGCGATCGTCGTGTCGCGACGCTGGCCCGTGGCCGCGTTGGCGACAGTCGCTTCTGTCATCCTGCTGCAGCTGCTCCGCATTCTGCAGCCGCCCGACGCGACGACCTGGCCGGTCGCCTTCGGCGTGCTCGTCGTCGTCTTCGTCGTCTCGTTGAACGCGCCCAAACGGATCGCCCTCGCGGGTCTCGTCCTCGGTGTCCCCCTCGCCCTCGCGGCCGGCGTCCTCCTCGGGTTGCGGATGAACTCGTGGGTGGGCCGCGGCAGCAGCGAACGCGAGGCCGAGATGTTCTGGACCGTCGCCGTCGTGGCTCTCGGCCTGTACGCCGGCGCGTGGGCCATCGGATTCGCCCTGCGGTTGAACATCAGCGAGTTGCGAGCGCTATTCCTGCTTCGCACCACCGTCGCCCAGCTCGACGCCACCGAGGTCGAACTGCAGATGGTGCGCGAACGCGACCGCATCGCCCGCGACGTGCACGACGTGCTCGCCCACTCCCTCGCCGTCGTGATCGCGCAGGCCGACGGGGCCCGGTTCATCCGTGAGTCGAAGACAGACAAGACGGAGCAGAAGACGGATGACGCGTTCCGCGCGATCTCCGACGCCGCCCGGGCCGCGCTGATCGACGTACGCACGCTCGTCGAGGGCCTGCGCGAAGACCAGGGCGACCACCCGCAACCGGGTCTCGACGACATCGACCCGCTGCTCGCACAATTGACCCGCGCCGGCATGACCATCGACGCCCAGCACTTCGGCGACGCGAAACCGATGACGCCCGCGCAACAGCTCGCCGTGTACCGCATCGTGCAGGAGAGCCTCACGAACGCTCTGCGGCACGCGGACCGCACCGCGGCCGTGCGGCTGTCGCTCGACTGGCGCGGGCCCGGTCTCGCCGTGAACGTCACGAGCGGCGGCGGCGAGAGCGGTTCGCAGTCGGCTCCCGCCGGCAACGGCATCCGCGGCATGAAAGACCGCGCGCGCCTCGCCGGCGGCTGGTTGACGGCTGGCGCATCCGACACCGACGGCGAATTCGTCGTGACGCTCTTTGTGCCGGCCGGCACCGAGAAGGCCAGCACCGAGCAGCCCGGCACAGGCACGTCCGACCCCGAGGACGACGTCGCGTGAGCGCGATCCGCGTCGCCGTCGTCGACGATCAGGCGTTGTTCGTCTCGGGCATGCAGATGCTCGTCGAGTCGCAGCCCGACTTCGAGTTCGTCGGCTCGGCCACAACGGGACGCTCGGGCGTCGAGCTCGCGGCGCGCACCGAGCCGCACATCGTGTTGATGGACATCCGCATGCCCGGCATGGACGGCATCGAGGCGACCGCGCAGATCCTGGTGCCGGGGTCGACGGCCCGCGTCATCATCCTCACCACGTTCCACCGCGACGAAGCGGTGTTCCGGGCGATCCGCGCGGGCGCGAGCGGGTTCATCACGAAGGACGCCACTCCCGAGTTCATCCTCGCCGCGATCCGCACGGTGCACGGCGGGCAGGCTGTGCTCGCGCCGACGGCCACGTTCGACCTCGTGAAGCAGTTCGCAACGCCGCCCGCCGACACCGGCCGGCCGCTCGAGCTGGCGATCGCGGCACTCACGCCGCGAGAGCGCGAGATCTTTTTGCTCGTCGCGCGCGGGCTGACCAACATCGAGGTCGCCTCGGCCGCCTTCGTGAGCGAGGCCACGGCGAAGACCCACATCCGCAGCATCCTGAGCAAGCTCGGTCTGCAGAGCCGCATCCAGGTGGTCATCTTCGCCTACGAGAACGGGCTGCTCGAGTATTAGAGTGAGCAGCATGGATGACACGACAAATCCTCTGATCCCGCCGATCTACGACGTGATCTGGGTCGTGGCCCCGATACTGGCCCTCGCTCTCGTCGTGATCGCGCTCGTGAGCATCAGCCGAACCGCGCACCGCTCGCTCACCGAGCTCTTCGTCTGGATCGCGATCGTCATCTTCGTGCCGGTGTTCGGCCCGCTCGGCTGGCTGCTGGTGAAGCGCTCGTTGCCGAAGCCCGCGGCGTAACGCGTCGAACGCCAAAAGCAAGGCCGGGCCGACCGACGCCTGCACGTCTAGCGTGGAGGGATGCCTCATCGCCAGCGAGCCTCCGACCTCGAGAGTGACACCGCCGAGAAGACGTGCGCGTCGTGCGGCCGTCGCATCGAATGGCGGGCCGCGTGGGCGAAGAACTGGCCGGAGGTGCGTTACTGCTCCGAGGCGTGCAGGGCGCGCAAGGTGACCGACATCGATCGCGAGCTGGAGTCGACCATCCTCGGGCTCCTGGCCGGCCGGGCCGCCAGCGCCACGGCGTGCCCGTCGGAGGCCGCGCGCGCCGTCGGCGGCGACGAGTGGCGCGACCTGATGGAGCCGGCGCGCAGAGCAGCGCGCCGTCTGGTCGCCCGCGGCGAGATCGACATCACGCAGGGCGGCAGCGTGGTCGACCCGTCGACGGCGCGCGGGCCGATCCGCCTCCGCAAGCGACGCTAGCCCGGTTCATCCGGCCCTCTCATCGGAGGCAATGGCTCTTCTCAGCGGCCAGGACCAGCCTTTTGCCGCCGATGACAGGCCGAAAACGACGACGGCCGCACCCCGAGGGGCGCGGCCGTCGTTCTCGGGAGGGTTACTCCCATTCGATGGTTCCCGGCGGCTTCGACGTGACGTCGAGCACCACGCGGTTCACACCGGGTACTTCGTTCGTGATGCGGTTCGAAATGCGCGCGAGCACGTCGTACGGCAGGCGGGTCCAGTCGGCGGTCATCGCGTCTTCGCTGGAGACGGGGCGCAGCACGATCGGGTGACCGTAGGTGCGGCCGTCGCCCTGCACGCCGACCGAACGCACGTCGGCCAGCAGTACGACGGGGCACTGCCAGATCTCGTTGTCGAGACCGGCGGCCGTCAGTTCGGCGCGGGCGATCGCATCCGCCTTGCGGAGCAACTCGAGACGCTCACGGGTAACCTCGCCAACAATGCGGATGCCGAGGCCAGGCCCCGGAAACGGCTGGCGGCTCACGATGACCTCGGGAAGCCCGAGGTCGCGTCCGATGGCACGCACCTCGTCTTTGAACAGGGTGCGCAGCGGCTCGACGAGCTTGAACTGCAGGTCTTCGGGCAGGCCGCCCACGTTGTGGTGGCTCTTGATGTTGGCCGTGCCGCTTCCGCCGCCCGACTCGACGACGTCGGGGTAGAGCGTGCCCTGCACCAGGAAGTCGATGGTCGCGCCGTCGCCCTGGGCCTCGAGTACGAGCGCCTCGGCGGCCCCTTCGAAGCTGCGGATGAACTCGCGGCCGATGATCTTGCGCTTCTGCTCGGGGTCGGTGACTCCGGCGAGCGCGTCGAGGAACTGGTCGACGGCGTCGACGGTGATGAGGCGCACACCGGTCGAGGCGACGTAGTCCTCTTCGACCTGGCGGCGCTCGTCTTGGCGCAGCAGGCCGTGGTCGACGAAGATCGCGGTGAGCTGGTCGCCGACGGCCTTGTGCACGATCGCTGCGGCCACGGCCGAGTCGACTCCGCCGGAGAGGCCGACGATAACCTTGCCGGTGCCGACCTGCTCGCGGATGCGCGCGACCTGCTCCTCGATGACGTTCGAGCTGTTCCAGTCGGCGGGGATGCCGGCGGCGTCGTGCAGGAAGTTCTCGAGCACGCGCTGCCCGAATTCGGAGTGCTTGACTTCGGGATGCCATTGAACGCCGTACATGCGCTTCTCATCGCTGGAGAACGCGGCGACCGGGGTCGACGCGCTCGACGCGAGAACGGTGAAGCCTTCGGGAGCCTTCGACACGGAGTCGCCGTGGCTCATCCAGGTGGTCTGCTCGCTCGGCTGGTCGCCGAGAAGCGTCGACGTTCCGGGTGCCAGGGTGACGGCGGTGGCGCCGTACTCGCGCAGGCCGGTGTTCGCGACCTCGCCGCCGAGCTGCTGCGCCATGACCTGGAAGCCGTAGCAGATGCCGAGCGTCGGAACGCCGAGCTCGAGGATGCCCGGGTCGAGCGACGGCGAGCCGGCGTCGTAGACGCTCGACGGTCCGCCGCTCAGCACGATTCCGATCGGGTTCTTCGCCGCGAGTTCGGCCGCGGTGATCGTGTGCGGCACGATCTCGGAGTAGACGTTCGCCTCGCGCACTCGCCGTGCGATGAGCTGCGCGTACTGGGCGCCGAAGTCGACGACGAGCACGGGGCGCGCGGCGGTGCTGTTGGTTTCTAGAGCGCTGATGGGGTCGTCTCCTCGTTTTTTTCGGAGTGCAGGGCCTGTGCGGACTGCAGGGCGTCGAGCTGGGCGATCGTCTGCCGGTGGGTGCGGCGCTCGACGATGAAGGAAAGGAAGGGAACGACGCCGCCGAGAGCGATGAGGATGAACCGGGGGAACGTCCAGCGCATCAGGCTCCACAGGCGGAAGTCGCTGTAGAGGTACACGACGTAGAACCAGCCGTGAACGATGAGGATGATCGTCGACAGGTTGACGCCGATGATCAGGTCTTTCGGCGTGAGCGCGAGGAAGCCTTCGGGGCCGTTCAGCTCGATGTCGACGCCGAAGCCGTAACGGAAGACCATCATCAGCACGAGCAGCAGCAGGAAGACGCCGGTGACGATCGAGGTGACCCGGTAGAGACGAAGCGCGCTCTTGATTCGCGGCAGATTGGAGAGCTTCGGTTTGAGGGCCATTGCTCTAGTTTACTTCGCCGTTCTCGCTGAGTTCTTCCTGTTCGCGCTCCCACGCATCCTTCACAAGGCGGAACCACAGGAAGATCGCGAATCCGGCGAACACGGCCCACTCGACCGCGTAGAAGATATTGAGCCAGTTGATCGAGATCTCGGTGCTCGGCGCGGGTGCGTCGATCTGGTCGAGACCGTCGGTGGCGGCGTCGGTCACCAGGTAACCGGCATAGACGGTCGTCGCGGGCTGCTGCCACTGGTTCACAAAAGCGGCGGTCGACATCGAGTTCTGCACACCGTTCTCGAAGTCGTCTTCCTGCGGGTATTCGCTCGGCAGGTAGCGTCCGCTGAATTCTGTCGGTGCCTCGTCGTTCAAGGACGAGATAGCGGATGCTGCCTCCCCCTCGGTTGCGGCCCAACCGAGCGCTACGGCGAGCGACGCGCCCGCGTTGGCAGCATCCGTCGCGTCGTCGCTCGACACCAGGTGTCCGACCACCCAGTAACCGGCATCGCCGTCGTTGAGGCGGCCGGTGAGCACGATGTAATCGTTCGGCACGAGGGTGCCCTCGACGGTGACGCGACGGCCGGCGGCCTTACTGGTGAGCGGCTGCTGCGCGACGGCGAGCTCGGCGAGGGGCACCGGCACCTCGGTCGTCTCATCGACGGGAACGCCCGCGTCGACGCTGCGCGACAGCTGCCACTGCCCGAGCGCGGCGAACCCGCCGGCGATGGCGAGGCAGAGTACGAGCGCGGCGATCCAGCGCGGCCTGCGCGCGAGCTCCCACACGATCTAGTACTCCGGGTCGCGCTGGCGACCGGGCTTCTCGGTGTCGGACTGCTGCATGGCCTGCTCTGCTATCGGGTCGATACGGGCACGCTCGGGCTCGACGTCGTCGAACAGGTCGTCGTCGTTCGCGGGTAGCTGGTTGCCTGCCATCGCGGCCTCGACGAGGGCGATGTTCTCCTCCGCCATCCGGTCGTGTTCTGTCTTGGCGGCCGATTTCTGCGACCGGAAGATGCGCGCACCGATCTTCTCGGAGTTCACCGCGAGGATCGGGCCGATGATGGCCATCGTCAGCACGTAGAGGCCCGCGAACGGCGTGAGCCGGCTGTCGAGCCCCGCCGATACGGCGAGGGTCGCGAGGATGAGCGCGAACTCGCCGCGGTTCTGCAGCATCGCGCTCGCGTTGAGGCCTTCGGCGGGCGTGAGTTTGTTCTGCCAGGCGATGAGCTGGCCGCCCGCGGTGTTGATCACGAGGGTCATCACGACGGCGACGCCGACCGGCACGAGCACCGCGCCGAACGTCGACGGGTCGAGCGCGAGCCCGAAGTTGAGGAAGAAGAACGCGCCGAAGACGTCGCGCAGAGGCAGGGCCAGCTGTTCGATGCGGCCGCGGAACCGGGTGGCGCCGAGCACGAGGCCGATGAGGAAGGCGCCGATCGCATCGGAGACGCCGAGCAGTTCGCCGATGCCGCCGAACGCGACGGCGAGGCCGAAGAACAGGATGGTGAACAGCTCGTCGTCTTTGGTGCGCACGAGCCGCGCCACGACCTTGCCGCCGTACCTCGCGACCACGAACATCACGATGAGGAAGGTGAACGAGATCGCGAGCTGCAGGATCACGGCCCAGATGTCGGCCTCGCCGCCGATGACGACGGCGACGATCGCGAGGTAGATCGCGATGAAGACGTCTTCGAGCACCATGATGCCGAGGATGATCGGGGTTTCGCGGTTGGCCAGGCGGCGCAGTTCGATGAAGAGTTTGGTGATGATGGCGCTCGACGAGGCCGCCGTCATGCCGGCGATGATGAGCGCTTCGCGCGTGCCCCAACCGATCCAGATGCCGAGCGCGAAGCCGGCCGCCATGTTGATGGCGATGCGGGTTCCGCCCGAGATCAGCAGTTTTCCGGCGTTGCCGTAGAACTCGTCTTGGTCGAACTCGAGGCCGAGGCTGAACAGCAGGAAGATGAGCCCGAACACAGCCACCAGTTCGACGTCCGCCGATTCGAAGCTGAGCGGGAACAGGTGGAAGTACGGGCTGGCGATAAGGCCGACCAGCATGTAGATGGGGATCGCGGGCAGGCCGATGAGCTTGCCCAGGCGACCGAACACGTACGAGATGATGAACAGAAGGCCCAGAGTCAGGAGTTCTTCACCGAGGTGCACGGTTAGCCTCCTGGCGGGGAATCGACCGGCGTCTTCGCCTTGAACTCACCGGTGCGATAGAACGCGAATGCCTTTGCCACCTTCTCGGGCGAACCGGCGACGACGAGGGTGTCGCCCGGGAAGACCTTGAAGTCGTCGGCGGGGGCCGGGTTGGCGGATTCGCCGCGCACGACGGCGACGACGGTGAGACCGACGACGCCGCGGCTGGCGAGGTTGCCGAGTTCTTGCCCGGCTATGTGGTCTTCGTAGTCGACCGTGAACCAGTCGATGGAGAGTCCGGGAATCTGGTCGAGGCTCGACAGCGATTCGGTGATGCGCGTGCCGCCGAGCAGCTCGGCGAGAGTGTGTGCCTCGTCTTCGTCGAGACGCAGTGAGACCTTGCTCGAGTCGCCGTCGTTGGAGTCGGCAAAGGAGATGAGGTCGCTGTGACCTGAGCGATGGGTGATCACGCCCACCTTGCCGCCGTCATCCGTGACAAATGTGTGGAGAACACCAACACCGGGGAGCTTGACCCGCCGAACGTCGACCATGAGAGAACTCCTTCAGGGGTTTCGGGCAGTCACGCCAGTCTACGCGACGCCGCTCGCGTGCACCCGCGCGTGCACCCGACCCACCCCGGCCGACGGGCTACTTCGTCGCCACGATGTCGGGCGCCTCCAGCCGCACGCGGTCGGCCGACTCGTCGTCGGGCTGCTGCTGGCTCTCGAGCTCGGCCGAGACGCGCTTGAGGTAGTTCGCCACCTCGTTGTCGATGCGGGCCTGGTCCCAGCCGAGCTCGGCGCCCATGAGTGCCGCGGCGACGGGTGCGGCCGAGACGCCGCGGTCCCAGGCCTCGATCGAGATGCGGGTGCGGCGGGCGAGCACGTCTTCGAGGTGCAGGGCGCCCTCGTGCGATGCCGCGTAGACGACCTCCGCGCCGATGTAGTCGTCGGCGCCGGGCAGCGGCTCGAGCAGCTCGGGACGCTCGCGGATCAGGTCGAGCAGCTCGTCGGTGAGCACGCCGTAGCGGTTGAGCAGGTGCTCGATGCGCACCTTGTGCACGCCGAACACGTGCGCGATCTTCGAGCGCTTGTTCCAGGCGGCCTGGTAGCCCTCGGCGCCGAGCAGGGCGATGTCCTGCGTCGTCGACGGCGGAACCCGGCCGTCGAGCGCCGATGCCGCGGCGTCGATCGCGTCCTTCGCCATGATGCGGTACGTGGTCCACTTGCCGCCCGCGACCACCACGAGCCCGGGAACCGAGTGCGCCACGATGTGCTCGCGCGACAGCTTCGACGTCTGCTCGCTCTCGCCGGCGAGCAGCGGACGCAGGCCCGCGTAGACGCCCTCCACGTCGTCACGGGTGAGCTTCACGGCCAGCACCTTGTTCACGTGCTCGAGGATGTAGTCGATGTCGGCGGCCGTCGCAGCGGGGTGCGACTTGTCGAGGTGCCAGTCGGTGTCGGTGGTGCCGATCAGCCAGTGCCGGCCCCACGGGATGACGAACAGCACGCTCTTCTCGGTGCGCAGCAGCAGGCCGATCTTCGACTGGAAGCGGTCACGCGGCACCACGAGGTGCACGCCCTTCGAGGCCCGCACCTTGAAACCGCCGCGTTCGCCGACCATCGACTGCGTGTCATCCGTCCACACGCCCGTCGCGTTGACCACCTGGCGTGCCTTGATCTCGAACCGCTCCCCCGTCTCGAGGTCGTGGGCGGTCACGCCGACGACCCTCTGGCCCACCTTGAGAAAGCCTTCGACCCGCACTCTGGATGCCACGTGGGCACCGTAGAACGACGCGGTGCGCGCCAGTGTCGAGACATAACGCGCGTCGTCGACCTGCGCGTCGTAGTAGGTGAGACCGCCGACGAAGGCGTCTTTGTCGAGGCTGGGCGCGGCGCGCAGCATCTGCCGCTTCGTGAGGTGACGGTGGTGCGGAACGCCGGGAGGGCGGCCGCCCGAGTAGCTGAAGATGTCGTAGAGCAGCATGCCCGCGCCGACGTAGACGCGCTCGTAGAGCGGCTTGGTGAGCGGGTAGAGAAAACGCACCGGCTTCACGAGGTGCGGCGCGATGCGCTGCAGCAGCAGACCGCGTTCGATGAGCGCCTCGCGTACCAGCCGGAAGTCGAGCTGCTCGAGGTAGCGGATGCCGCCGTGCACGAGCTTCGACGACCGGCTCGAGGTGCCCGACGCCCAGTCGCGCGCCTCGACCATGCCGACGCTGAGGCCGCGGGTCACCGCGTCGAGTGCGGCGCCCGTTCCGACGATGCCGCCGCCGACCACGAGAATGTCGAGTTCGCGGGTCTTGAGCGCTTCGATCGCCGCCGTGCGTTCTTCGGGGCCGAGCTTCGACGAGCGGCTGACTGAGTGTGCTGCGGACATCTTCGTCTCCTCAAAGGCGCCCTTCGACAGGTGGGCCCTTCGACGAGTCCGCCCTTCGACGGGCTCAGGGAGCGATTCTGAGCGCCGCTTTCAGCCTAACTGTGGAGGTACGGGGCGACAACAACCTCGACGCGCTGGAATTCCTTGAGGTCGGAGTAGCCGGTCGTGGCCATCGAACGACGCAGGGCGCCCATCAGGTTGACGCGGCCGTCGGCCGCCGACGAGGGTCCGTTGAGGATCTCGGCGAGCGGTGCGAGAGTTCCGACGTGCACGCGGTTGCCGCGCGGCAGTTCGGAGTGGTGCGCCTCGGCACCCCAGTGGTAGCCGCCGCCCGGGGCGTCGGTCGCGCGGGCGAGCGTGGAGCCGAGCATCACGGCGTCGGCGCCGACCGAGATGGCCTTGACGATGTCGCCGCTGGTTCCGAGACCGCCGTCGGCGATGACGTGCACGTAGCGGCCGCCCGACTCGTCCATGTAGTCGCGGCGTGCGCCGGCGACGTCCGCGACGGCCGTCGCCATCGGGGCGTGGATTCCGAGGCTGGCGCGGGTGGTGGATGCTGCGCCGCCGCCGAATCCGACGAGAACACCCGCGGCGCCGGTGCGCATGAGGTGCAGGGCCGCGGTGTAGGTGGCCGCGCCGCCGACGATGACGGGCACGTCGAGCTCGTAGATGAACTTCTTCAGGTTGAGGGGCTCGGTGCTCTTCGAGACGTGCTCGGCGCTCACGGTCGTGCCGCGGATGACGAACATGTCGACGCCGGCCGCGACGACGGTCTCGTAGAACTCCTGGGTGCGCTGCGGGCTGAGGGCGCCGGCGACGGTCACGCCGGCCGCGCGGATCTCGGCGAGGCGGTCGCGGATGAGCTCGGGCTTGATCGGCTCGGCGTAGATCTGCTGCATACGGCGCGTGGCGTCTTCGGGTGCGAGCGTGGCGATCTCGGCGAGCAGGTTGGTGGGGTCGTCGTAGCGGGTCCAGAGGCCTTCGAGGTCGAGCACGCCGAGGCCGCCGAGCTGGCCCATCTGGATCGCGGTGGCGGGACTCACGACGGAGTCCATCGGCGCCGCGAGCACGGGGATCTGGAAGGTGTAGGCGTCGATCGTCCACGAGATCGACACATCCCGCGGGTCGCGGGTGCGCCGGGAGGGCACGATCGCAATGTCGTCGAAGGCGTACACGCGGCGGGCTCGCTTGGAACGGCCGATCTCGATATCAGTCACCACACAAGCTTACCGGCGTAGGGAGATGGCGTTGGTTGAGTAGGCCGTCGACGGCCGTATCGAAACCCGGCGAGGGGTTTCGATACGTCGCTGGCGCTCCTACTCAACCAGCGGTCAGCGCGAGTAGTTCGGCGCCGCGACGACCATCTGCAGGTCGTGCGGGTGCGACTCCTTCAGTCCGGCAGCGGTGATGCGCACGAACTTGCCCTTCTGCTTGAGCTCGGCGATCGTGCGGGCTCCTGTGTAGAACATCGACTGGCGCAGTCCGCCGAGCAGCTGGTACGCCACCGCGGAGAGCGGGCCGCGGTACGGCACCTGGCCCTCGACGCCCTCGGCGATGAGCTGCTCGTCGCTGGGCACGTCGGCCTGGAAGTACCGGTCACGCGAGTACGAGGTCTTCTTGCCGCGGGTCTGCAGCGCGCCGAGCGAGCCCATGCCGCGGTAGTTCTTGAACTGCTTGCCGTTGACGAAGACCAGGTCGCCCGGGCTCTCGTCGCAGCCGGCCAGCAGCGAGCCGAGCATGACGGTGTCGGCGCCGGCGACGAGCGCCTTGGCGATGTCGCCCGAGTACTGCAGGCCGCCGTCGGCGATCACGGGGATGCCGACCTCGCGGGCCGCGAGCGACGCCTCGTACACGGCGGTGACCTGGGGAACGCCGACACCGGCGACGACGCGCGTGGTGCAGATCGATCCGGGGCCCACGCCGACCTTGATGGCGTCGGCGCCAGCGTCGATGAGCGCCTGGGCGCCCGCGCGGGTGGCGACGTTTCCACCGATCACGTCGATGTGCGCGAATGCCGCGTCGCTCTTCATGCGGCTGATCATCTCGAGCACGCCGGCCGAGTCGCCGTTGGCGGTGTCGACGACGATGACGTCGACGCCGGCCTCGTTGAGGGCGACGGCGCGGTCCCACGCATCACCGAAGAACCCGATGGCGGCTGCGACGCGCAGGCGGCCTTCGTCGTCCTTCGTGGCGTTGGGGTACTTCTCGCTCTTGTCGAAGTCCTTCACGGTGATGAGACCGCGCAGCTTTCCGTCGGCGTCGACGAGAGGCAGCTTCTCGATCTTGTGCTGGGCGAACAGCGCGATCGCGGCGTCGGAGCTGACTCCGACGGGCGCGGTGATGAGGCCGGTGGTTGTCATCACGTCGCGCACGAGCGTGGTCTGCATCTCGAAGTCGGAGACGAAGCGCATGTCGCGGTTCGTGATGATGCCGGCCAGTCGGCCGTCGGCCTCGACGACCGGGAGGCCGGAGACACGGAACTCGCGGCACAGCGCGTCGACCTCGGCCACGGTCGCGTCGGGGGTCGTCGTCACGGGGTTCGTGATCATGCCGCTCTCGCTGCGCTTGACCTTGTCGACCTGGGCGGCCTGGTCTTCGATCGAGAGGTTGCGGTGCAGAACACCGATTCCGCCGTTGCGCGCCATGGCGATGGCCATGCGCGATTCGGTCACGGTATCCATCGCGGCGGAGAGCAGCGGCGAGGCGACGTTGATGCGGCGGGTGAGCCGAGTGGCGGTGTTCGCTTCACTCGGGATGACGTCGGTGTGGCCAGGCAGCAGCATGACGTCGTCGTACGTGAGTCCGATAAAACCGAAAGGATCAGGCTGGTCCATGAGTCCCCTAGTAGAGATGTGTGAAATTGGGTCCGGATGCAGCTTTGGATGCCGGTATCCAATGTTAACGCGACTTGACCTCCACTTGTTCCCCAGTCACTATTGCGACTACGCGTTTCAGCGTCGAAACACGAACGACACAAACCCGAGGTACTTTGGGCTGTGTCGCCTCACAGGCGTTGTTCGACACACACAGCAGCAGTTCATCAGTGCCCAACTCCTGGAGGTTCATCCGTGGCAGAGCCCGCGCAGAAAAGCCGAGCCCGAAAGCTCGCGCTTGGAGCATTCGGACTGGCGGTGACGCTATTGGCCATGATGCCGGTCGCCGCCCAGGCCTCGACGCCGACCGATCTCGTCGCTCCCGAAGACGCCGATCAGACCATCCAGGTCTGGATCCGCCTCGATTCCGACAAGTCCAACCTGCCGAACATCGGCGTCAACGTGTCGGGTGAAGGCATCGACGAAGACGTGGTGACCGGCGAAGACGGCAAGGCCATCATCGGTCTCGCCGATCCGGGCGACTACACGATCACGATCGACGAGTCGACCCTGGCCCCCGAGGCGGGCTTCCCCAACAAGAACCCGCGTGAGATCTCGGTCTCCGCCGGCCAGAAGGGCGCCCCCGCGATCTTCCTGATCTCGCCCGAGAACCAGGAGATGGGCGCGACTCCCGCGCCGAGCACGGGCAACGGAGGGCAGTCGGCTGGTCCCGGCTTCTGGACGTTGTTCTGGCCCAAGGTCGTCACCGGCCTCATCTTCGGTCTGCTGCTCGCCCTCGCGGCGATCGGCCTCTCGCTGATCTACGGCACCACCGGCCTGAACAACTTCGCGCACGGTGAACTCGTGACCTTCGGTGCCCTGATGGCGTACACCTTCAGCGGCATCTTCGGCTGGCCGGCACCCATCGCCATCGTGGTGGCGGTGATCCTCGGCGGACTGTTCGGCTACGTGCAGAACCAGGGCCTCTGGAAACCGTTGCGCAAGCGCGGTCTGGGTCTCATCCCGCTGATGATCGTCACGATCGGCCTCTCGCTGGTTCTGCGCTACGTCTTCGCGTTCATCTGGGGAGCCGACCGGCTCTCGCTGCCGAGCGACCCGAAGCCCTTCCTCGTGATCGGTTCGGTCAGCCTGCGGTTCACGGATGTCGCGGGAGCGGTGGTGGCCATCGTGCTGCTGCTCGCCGTCGCCTTCATCCTGCTGCGGACGAAGATCGGAAAGGCTACCCGCGCGGTCGCCGACAACCGTTCGCTCGCGGCAGCATCCGGAATCGACGTCGAAGGCGTCATCCGCACCGTCTGGATCGGCGGAGCGGCCCTCGCGGCCCTCTCCGGCGTCTTCATCGGCTACTACCAGTCGCTGCGCTGGGACACCGGAGCATCGATCCTGCTGCTCGTGTTCGCCGCCGTGACCCTCGGTGGCCTCGGCACCGCGTTCGGCGCCCTCGTCGGCTCGCTCGTCATCGGCGTCTTCATCAACGTCTCGACGCTCTGGCTGCCCGAGAACCTGAAGTACGTGGCCGCGCTCGTCGTTATGATCATCATCCTGCTCTTCAGACCTCAGGGCATCCTGGGTCGCCGCGAGAGAATCGGCTAGGGACACCACATGGAATTCAACTTCATCCCCCTCGCTTTCGGAGAGCTGTTCTCTCCGACGACCGCCGCCTACGCGCTCGCAGCGCTCGGCCTCGCGGTGCACTTCGGCTTCACCGGACTGCTCAACTTCGGCCAGGCCGGCTTCATGGCGGTGGGCGGTTACGCCTTCGCCATCACGGCCGTCAAGCTGGAGTGGCCGCTGTGGGGCTCGTTCCTCGCCACGATCATCGCCTCGACGATCTTCGCGCTCATCCTCGGTATTCCGACACTGAGGTTGCGGGCCGACTATCTGAGCATCGTGACGATCGCGGCGGCGGAGATCATCCGCCTCTCGGTCAAGACGCCGGAGTTCTCCGACGTCACCGGCGGCTCGGAGGGCATCAACGGCGCGGCGCGCTCGTTCAACGACCTCAACCCGCTGCCCGAGGGCCGCTGGGGCTTCGGAGTGCTCACGTACTCCAGCGACCAGTGGTGGGTTCGCATCGTCGGCTGGGCCCTGGTCGGCCTCGCCTGCCTGCTCGTCTACCTGCTCGTACGCAGCCCCTGGGGCCGCATCATCAAGGGCATCCGCGAAGATCAGGACGCCGTGCGCAGCCTGGGCAAGAACGTGTTCGCCTACAAGATGCAGGCGCTCATCCTCGGTGGTGTGCTCGGCGGTATCGCCGGAGCGCTGTTCATCCTGCCCCGGTCGCTGCAACCCGACAACTACGGCACACAGCTGACGTTCTTCCTCTACACGATCCTGTTGCTGGGCGGTGCTGCGACGGTCTTCGGCCCGATCGCCGGATCGATCATCTTCTGGGTCACCCTGTCGCTGTCCGACGGAATCCTGACGCTGCTGGTCTCGAACGACCTGCTGCCGATCACGAGCATCCAGCAGGGCCCGATCCGCTTCATCATCATCGGCATCACCCTGATGCTGCTCGTTATATTCCGGCCACAAGGAATCTTCGGCAAGAAGAAGGAGGCGTTCTTCAGTGTCTGATAAGACTCCCGTCGCAGACCTGGTTATCGATGTCAACAACATCGTTCCCGGAGTCGCGAAGAAAGACCCGATCGTCGTCGCCGACAGCGTGAGCCGGCAGTTCGGCGGCCTCACCGCCGTCGACGTGGCCCACCTCGAGATCCCCCGCGGATCGATCACGGCCCTCATCGGCCCGAACGGCGCCGGCAAAACGACGTTCTTCAACCTGCTCACCGGTTTCGACAAGCCCAACACGGGCACGTGGAACTTCGGCGGCAAGAACCTCGCCGGCATGCCCGCCTTCAAGGTGGCACGCCTCGGCATGATCCGCACCTTCCAGCTCACCAAGGCGCTGGGCGGCATGACCGTGCTCGAGAACATGCGACTCGGGGCCGGACGGCAGAGCGGCGAGAATATCTTCGCCGCGATCTTCCGCCCGCTCTGGCGCTCGCGTGAAGACGAGATCACCGTCAAGGCGATGGACCTGCTCGCGCGCTTCAAGCTCGACACCAAGGCCGACGACTACGCGTCGTCGCTCTCGGGCGGACAGCGCAAGCTGCTCGAAATGGCCCGCGCCCTGATGAGCGAGCCCGAGCTCGTGATGCTCGACGAGCCGATGGCCGGCGTCAACCCGGCCCTCACCCAGTCGCTGCTGCACCACATCCTCGACCTCAAGACCCAGGGCATGACCGTGCTGTTCGTCGAGCACGACATGCACATGGTCAACGAGATCGCCGACTGGGTGGTCGTGATGGCCGAGGGCCGCATCGTCGCCGAGGGCCCGCCCTCGACGGTGATGACCGACCCGGCCGTGATCGACGCCTACCTCGGCGCCCACCACGACGTCGACCTCGGCACCCTCACGGGCCAGCAGGAGATCGCCGAGACGATGGACTCCGAGCTCGTCAAGCACGAGATCGAAGAAGAGGTCGCCACAGCGGCCCCGACGACCAAGAAGGCAGAAAAGTGACCGAGACCGTTCTGCGCACGACCGATCTCGTCGCCGGCTATATCCCCGGCGTCGACATCCTCAACGGCTGCAGCATCTACGTCGAAAAGGGCGAGCTCGTCGGCATCATCGGCCCCAACGGTGCCGGCAAGTCGACGCTGCTCAAGGCCATCTTCGGGCAGGTCAACATCCGCAGCGGCAACATCGAGCTCAACGGCGGCGACATCACCGGTCTGAAGGCCGACAAGCTCGTCTCCCGCGGAGTCGGCATGGTGCCGCAGAACAACAACGTCTTCCCGAGCCTCACCATCGAGGAGAACCTCGAGATGGGCTCGTACCAGAAGCCGAAGATGTTCAAGGAGCGCCTCGGGTTCGTCACCGACCTGTTCCCCGAGCTCGGCAAGCGCCTCAAGCAGCGTGCCGGCGCCCTGTCGGGCGGCGAGCGCCAGATGGTCGCCATGTCGCGCGCGCTCATGATGGACCCGAGCGTCCTGCTGCTCGACGAGCCGAGCGCGGGTCTCTCCCCCGTGCGCCAGGACGAGACGTTCATCAACATCTCGATCATCAACAAGGCGGGTGTCTCGGTCTTGATCGTCGAACAGAACGCCCGTCGCGCGCTGCAGATCTGCGACCGCGGCTACGTTCTCGACCAGGGCCGCGACGCCTACTCGGGTTCGGGCCGCGAACTCATGAACGACCCGAAGGTCATCGAGCTCTACCTCGGTACCCTCGCGGCCGGCCAGGAGAAGAAGACGGCCGACGCCAAGGCCGCAGAAGCCGCGGAGTAGCCACGAACCAGCGTTTTATCAGCAGGGCCTGCCTGGGCATCGTCATCGGTGCCACGGCAGGCCTTTCTGCTTGTTCGGCGGCGGTTCCGACCCCGCCCCCGCTCACCGAGCTGCCCGACGGCGTCTCGGTGAGCATCAAGCAGTACCGGCTCGACTACGCCCCGCGCGCGCTCGAGGTGTCGGTGACCAACGGCACCGACGATCCGCTGGTCGTGACGCGTGCCTCGTTCGACTCGCCGCTGTTCGACGGCACGACCTCGTGGACGCGCCACTCGACCATCCCCGCCGGCTCGACGCGCGACCTGCGGGTACTGCTCGGCAGCCCGGTCTGCGACGTGCCCGAACCGGTGCGCTCCCCCGTGGCCGTCGTCGAGTTCGAGACAGCGGATGGCGCGGTCGGCACCGGGTCGGCAGAACCCGCCGACCGGTTCGACACCGTGGCGAAGGTGATCGCCGAAGACTGCATCGCCGAGCACACGGGCGAGGTCGCCACGATCACGGCGGGCGACTCGCTGCGGCTCGAACAGCGCGCGGGCGAGCTCGTGGCGCTGCTCGACCTCACGGCGGCGCCCACGGGCGCGCAGGGCGTCGTGAGCGTGGCGACGGTGGCGCGCACGACGCTGCTCGGGCCCGCCGACCACTCCACCGGGTGGAACCTCGGCTGGGCGGCCTCGGCCGCATCCGGGCCCCTGACGACCACACTCGAGATCGTGCCGAGCAACTGCAACCCGCACATCGTGGCCGAAGACAAGCGCGGCACCTTCTTTCCGCTCGCCGTGACGCTCGGCCCCGACGAGGCCGGAACCGTCTTCGTGGGCGTCAGCGACGAGGTGCGCGGCGAGATCTACGCGTACGTCGGCCAGTACTGCGGCTGGTAGCGGGCACACGAAAGGGCCCGGTCGCAGCGACCGGGCCCTTCGGTGTTATCTAGAGGTTGTTACTACTCGAGCTTGCCAGCGACCTGGTCGATGCCCTCGGTCTTGTTGCCGGCCGAGTAGGCGAAGATCGAGACGAATGCCTCGGTCTCGTCGCCGTTGTCGTCCCACGAGATCGGACCGGAGATGCCGTCGTAGTCGATGTCGGCGTCAGCGTCGTCGGCCAGCAGCTTGGCGCAGTCGGCGAACGACTCGCACTTGTCGCCACCCTCGGAGACAGCCTTCAGGTTGTCCTTGATGGTCGCACCGTCGGTGGCGCCGCCCTGAAGTGCCGCGAGAGCGGCGAGCACGGTCGCGTCGTAAGCCTCAGCCGCGTAGCTGAAGACGGTCAGCTCGTCGCCGCCCTGGTCGGCAACGAGGGCCTGGAGCTTGGCCTGGAAGTCGTCGGTCGCGAGAACACCGGGGTTGGTGAACTGTGCGCCGGCGATGTCGACGTTGGTGTCGGCTTCGCCGATGACGCCGTAGTTGCCGTCAACGCCGTAGAGCTTCGAGAAGTCGAAGCCCTGGCCGGCGAGCTGCTCGGCGATCGTCTTGATCTCGTCGAACGAGATCACGACGAGTGCGTCGGGGTTGGTGGCCAGCAGTGCCTGGATGGCGCTGGTGAAGTCGGTCGAGGCCGGCTCGAAGATCTCTTCGCCGACAACCGATGCTCCGCCGTCTTCGAGGCTCGCCTTGAGGTTCTCTTCAAGACCGGTGCCGTAGGCGTCGTTCATGTAGAGGATCGCGACGTCGGTCTTGCCGTCGTTGACGATCTTGTTTCCGAGGATGCGGCCCTGCAGAACGTCGGAGGGAGCGGTGCGGAAGTAGTATCCGTCGTCCTCGTAGTCGGTGAAGTCGGGCGAGGTGTTGGCGGGGGAGATCTGCACGACGCCGGCCTGCGTGACCTGGTCGATGAACGTCTTCGAGACGCCCGACGAGGCTGCACCGATGACGACGCTGACGCCGTCTGCGATGAGCGACGTTGCCGACTGGGTTGCGAGGTCGGTCGTGGTGTCGCCCGAGTCCTTGTGCTCTACGGAGATCGTGAGGCCGGCTTTGGCGTCGTTGATGTCCTGGATGGCGAGGTCGACGCCGGCGAACTCGGGCGGGCCGAGAACCGCGAGGGTTCCGGTCTGCGGCAGGATCGTGCCGATCTTGAGGTCGAGGTTTTCGGATGAACCGGAGTCGGCGTCGTCCGTCGAGGCACAGCCGCTGAGAACCAGCGCGCTCACGCCGAGAAGGGTAAGACCGCTGAGCGCAGCCTTAACCGTCTTCGAGCGAGTGGCCGAGTTGGCCCGGGAGAATGCACCCATGATGCTCCTTGATGAAGTGAAGTGTGATTTGTGATTGCTATACACAGCGGTGCTGTGTGCGTGCTGTAACGCTATTGGGCGAACCGCACCGGCACAATACATGGGTGTTACAGCCATGTAACACGGCCGGATCGTTATATTCCGTTACCTCGGCACCGCTTCGGATCTCGTTGCGCGCTGGGCACGGAACATGTCGATCGAAAGAATAATCACGGCGATCCAGACGAGACCGAAACCCCACCAGCGCGCGGCGGGCATCGATTCGCGCAGCACGAACACGCCGATGACGAACTGCAGGATGGGCGCGAGGTACTGGGTGAGCCCCAGGTAGGTGAGCGGCAGCCGGCGCGCGGCCGACGCGAACAGCAGCAGCGGCACGGCCGTCACGGCGCCGGCGCAGAGGATCGCGACGGTCTGCAGCACGCTCACGGTGCCGATGGTCAGCACGCCCGATGCGCCGAGCACGACGAGGGCGACCGTGGCGGGGACCGTCAGCCAGGCGGTCTCGATCGAGAGACCGCTGATGGCGTCGACGCGGTTGCCGACCTGTCGTTTGAGCAGGCTGTAGAAGCCGAACGAGATCGCCAGCGCGAGCGCGATGAACGGAAACTGGCCGTAGTTGAGGGCGAGCACGAGCACGGCGACCGCGGTGATGCCGATCGCGACCCACTGCAGCACGCGCAACCGTTCACGCAGCACGAAGACGCCGAGCAGTGCCGTGACGATGGGGAGGGCGAAGTAGCCGAGCGCAGCCTCGACGACGTGGCCCGAGAATGTCGCGTAGACGTAGACGAGCCAGTTGACGAGGATGAGCGCGCCGGCCGCGCCGAGGATGAGCGTGGTGCGGCGGTCGCGCAGAATCGCGATGAGAGCGGGCCAGCCACGCGTGACCGTGAGCAGCAGCACACAGAAGATGAGGGAGAGCACGATGCGCCAGGCGACGATCTCGACCGCCGTGGCCGGCCGCAGCAGCAGGAAGAAGAGCGGCAGAACTCCCCAGAGCGTGTAGGCGGCGATGCCGAACAGCAGGCCGCGGCCCATGGGCAGACCGCCGTTCGCGGAGGACGGGGGCGCGGGGGCGGTGACGGCGGGTGGCACTCGTCCACCCTAGTGGCGTCGGCAAAAAGCAGGACGCCCGGTGGCAATGCCACCGGGCGTTCGTGATGCTGGTCGAGTTCGCGCTCTAGCGCGAGAATCGAGACCGGGTTCGCGTTATCAGCGAACGACGACTGCGAGCACGTCGCGGGCCGAGAGTACGAGCAGGTCTTCTCCGCCGTACTTCACCTCGGTTCCGCCGTACTTGGAGTAGATGACCTTGTCGCCGACGGCGATGTCGAGGGGGATGCGGTTGCCGTTGTCGTCGATGCGGCCGGGGCCGACAGCGACAACTTCGCCCTCCTGGGGCTTTTCCTTGGCGGTGTCAGGAATGACGAGCCCGGAGGCGGTCGTCGTTTCTGCCTCGACCTGCTTGATCACGATGCGATCCTCGAGCGGCTTGATGGAGACCGACACAGTTGACCTCTTCTTTCTAAATTCTGGGGTTGGCACTTTCGATGCGAGAGTGCCAAAACAACTATACGTCGGATGCTGGCACTCGATCAATCCGAGTGCCAATCGGTGCAACATCCGCATCTCTGCCCGTCTGGGAGAATGAGGCCATGGACGCCACCGAGTTACGCGAGCTGCTGACGACCGAGGGGCTCGGGCTGCTGGACTCGCTGCCGCCGTTCGATTCGAACGCCGATGTGGTGCGCACCGTCGCCGCACTGCGTAAGGCGGGACACTCCCCCGCGCTCGTCGCGGCTGTGCTCAGCCAGTCGAAGCTGCGGTCGCGGGCGGTCGCGAAGTTCGGTCCGTTCGCCGAGCGCATGCTGTTCACCGAGGCCGGCCTCGAGCAGGCGACCCGGTTGAAGGTCGCGGCGCTGCACGCCGGCCGGTTCCGCGACGCGGGTGTCACGCGCGTCGCCGACCTCGGCTGCGGAATCGGCGCCGACGCCCTCGCCCTCGCGGCCATCGACCTGCAGGTCACCGGTGTCGAGCGCGACGAGGTGACGGCCGCGATCGCCGCCTACAACCTCGCGCCGTTCGAGAACGCCACGATCGAGAACGCGGATGCCACGGGCGTCGATCTTGCCGACTTCGAGGGTGTCTACCTCGATCCGGCCCGGCGCAGCGACGCCCGGCGGCTGAAGGACCCCGCCGACTGGTCACCCTCGCTCGACTTCGCCTTCGAGATCGGGTCGCGCCTGCCGACCGGCGTGAAGCTCGGCCCCGGCATCGACCGAGACCTCATCCCGGCCGGCGTCGAGGCGCAGTGGATCTCGGTCGACCGCGACGTCGTCGAGCTCGGCGTCTGGTTCGGTGCCGCGGCCCGCCCGGGCGTCGGCCGCTCGGCCCTGGTCATCGGCGAGCACGGCAGCGCCGAACTCACCGCGGCAGAAGACAGCGCCGACGTCGAGCTCGGCGAACTCGGCGAATACCTCTACGAGCCCGACGGCGCCGTCATCCGCGCCCGCCTCATCGGCGACCTCGCCCGCAGCATCGACGCGCGCATGCTCAGCGAGCAGATCGCCTATCTGACCACCGACGCCGCGGTCGAGACGCCGTTCGCGGTCGGGTTCCGCATCACCGAGACGCTGCCGCTCGACGAGCGCGCCATCAAGAAGCGGCTGCAGACGCTCGGCATCGGAACACTCGAGATCAAGAAGCGCGGCGTCGATGTCGACCCGGCGCAGTTCCGCGCGAAGCTCTCGCTCAAGGGAAAGGGCAACGCCACCCTCTTCCTCACCAGGGTGGCGGGGAAAAGGGTGGCGTTGTTGGCCGAGCGGTTCTAGCTTCTAGCTGTTGTAGTAGTAGCTTCCGCTGTCGCTCGCCACGGCGAGGATGATGAAGAACACGAAGAACGCGATCACCAGCAGGCCGAAGAGGATGCCGACGTAGCCGGTGATCAGGCCGGTCAGCCAGAAGCCGCGGGCGTAGGGCTGACGGCGCTGCCCCATGTGCCCCGTGATCACGGCGGCGATAGAGAGCAGGATGCCGGGGCCGGCTCCGAGCACTCCGAGGATGCCGAGGATCATCGACGCGATCGAGAGTCCGCGCGAGGGGGCGACGGCGCCGGGCGCGTAGCCGTTCGGGGCCGACGCGTACGGGTTCTGCGGCGACGCGGGCGTGTAGGTGGGCGGCGCGGCGGCGGGCGGCGAATACGGGCTCGCGGGCGGGGGTGTGTCGCCGGTCGGCGGCTCTACGGGCGGCACCGGTGGCACTGCGGGCGGGGTCTGGTCGTCTGCATTGGTCATTGAATTGCTCCTCACAGGTGGGGCCCCAGTCTATCCACTGGCGTTTTTCGCGGTCAGCCGCCGTAGTAGATGTTGTTCTCGTTCGAGGCGATGACGAAGAAGAAGACGATCCAGATGATGATCACGACGATATTGACCAGGATGCCGACGTAGCCCGTGATCAGGCCGGTGAGCCAGAAGCCGCGGGCGGCGGGTTCTTTGCGCTGGCCGAGGTGGCCGAGCACCACGCCGCCGACAGAGAACAGCAGCCCGCCGCCGACGAAGCCGATGAGCAGCCCGAGGATGCCGACGATCATCGAGATGATGGAGAGCGTAGGGGTCGGCGCGGCGGGCCCGGCGAGCGGCGGGATCGGCTGCGAATACGGCGCCGGTTCCGGAACGGTGGGATCAGTCATTGCTTGTCTCCTTCACGCGATTGTGCTCAGGTGGCAGCCATGCTCCCACCGCAGCATCCGGCCGTCAATCAGGCCTGGATGACGGTTGCGGGCAGCGTAGAGTCCGCTCCGAAGTCGAGGGTGGATGGCGCGTGGCCGGCCATGATCAACTGGGCGCCGAGCGCCGCGATCATTGCGCCGTTGTCGGTGCAGAGCGAGAGCGGCGGGATGCGCAGCTCGATGCCCGCGGCCGCACAGCGCTCGGCGGCGAGCTCGCGCACACGCGCGTTGGCGACGACGCCGCCGCCGAGCAGCAGCCGCGGGATGCCGTGGTCGATGCAGGCGGCGACCGCCTTGGTGAGCAGGATGTCGGCGACGGATTCGCGGAAGCTGGCCGCGACATCCGCCATCGGCACGTCGACGCCCGAGTCGCGCGTCTGCTCGACCCAGCGGGCCACGGCGGTCTTGAGCCCCGAGAAGCTGAAGTCGTAGCGGTGCTCGGCCATGTCTTTCTGGTGGCTGAGCCCGCGCGGGAAACGGATGGCCTTCGGGTTGCCGCCCACGGCGACGCGGTCGATCTGCGGCCCTCCCGGGTAGGGCAGGCCGAGCAGCCGCGCGACCTTGTCGAAGGCCTCGCCCGCGGCGTCGTCGATGGTCTCGCCGAGCAGCTCGACGTCGGAGACCAGGTCGCGCACGAGCAGCAGCGAGGTGTGCCCGCCCGAGACGAGGAGGGCGATGGTGGGGTATTCGACCGGCTCGGTGCCCGAGTCCGTCGAAGGGCGCAGCACGTCGGCTCCGACGTGCCCGACGAGGTGGTTGACCGCGTAGATCGGCTTGTCGAGCGACACGGCGAGTGCCTTCGCCGCCCCGACACCCACCATGAGGGCGCCGGAGAGACCGGGGCCGCTCGTGACGGCGATCGCGTCGAGCTCGTCGAGCGTGACGCCGGATTCGGCGAGCGCCTGCTTCAGCGCGGGCACGAGCGCCTCGAGGTGGGCGCGCGCCGCGACCTCGGGAACGACGCCGCCGTAGCGGGCGTGCTCGTCCATCGACGACGAGATGACGTTGGCGAGCAGCGTCGTGCCGCGCACGATGCCGATGCCGGTCTCGTCGCAGCTGGTCTCGATGCCGAGCACGAGCGGTTCGGCGGCGTTCACTGTCCCACCGCCGGCCGGGTGACGGGTGACGGGATGTCGAGGCGCATCACTGCCCCGTCGACGTTGTCCGGCTGGTAGTAGCCCTTGCGCACCGCGATCCTTTCGAAGCCGAGCGAGTCGTAGAGACCCTGGGCGTTGGGGTTGTCGACGCGCACCTCGAGGAAGATCTCGCGGGCGCCCCGGTCGCGCGCCTCGGCGATGAGCGTCTGCACGAGGGTGCGTGCGAGTCCGCGGCGACGGGCGCTCTCGACGACGGCGACCGACTGGATGTCGGCCTGTGACGCTCCGCGCGGCGCGAGCAGGCCCGCGTAGGCGAGCAGGTCGTTCGGGGCGGCCTGGTCGAACGCCACGATGTAGCGGGTGTGGGCGGTCGACAGTTCGGAGAGCATCGACTCCCGCGACCAGGCGTCGCTCGGGAAGACCGCGTGCTCGATCTGCATGATCGCGTCGAGGTCGTCGGGCCCCGCGTCGCGCAGCTGCCACGCCATCAGCTGACCCGCTTGGGGCCGGCGCTCATCGTCACGTCGGGCGAGCGCAGGTAGAGGGCTTCGTCGCCCGCGAAGGCGCGCTTGTGCAGGTAGAGGCTCTCGGCGAGCAGGCCGACGGATGCTGCGGAGACCGTGACCGCGTCGAGGCGCAGGTACCCCGCGAACCCGGGCACCACCTCGGCCAGTTCGGCGGGCTTGCAGAGTGCCGGGCCCGCGTCACGGATCGGCAGTCCGGCCTCGTCGCTGCCCGCGTAGGCGCTCCAGTAGATTTCACGGCGGCGCGCATCCGTCACGACCAGCGTCTTCTCGACCAGCCCGAAGGCGATCGCGTCGTGGCTGACCACCGGCACTACCGGCTTGCCAGCCCCGAAGGCGAAGGCGCGTGCGGCGGCGATGCCCACGCGCAGGCCGGTGAAGGGGCCGGGGCCCATTCCGACGGCGACACCGGACAGGGCGGTTACAGCGATTCCCGACTCGTCGAGGCACTCGCGGATGAACCGGCCGACGACCTCGGCGTGGCCGCGGGTGTCGGGCGACGACCGTTCGGCCAGAACCCCGGCGTCGCGGTCGACGACGGCGACGGAGGTTCCTGCGGAGGTATCGATCGCGAGCAGCACCCCACAAGCCTAGGCGGGGTTACCCTGAACCATGACCCTCTCGCACGAACATGCCGCACTCGCCGTCACCTACGAACTCCAGCCCGGAACGTGGGCGTTCACCCTCGAAGACGGAAACGGCGCGCAGCTGTTCTACGAGGAGTTCGCCGCCGAGGGCCCGTTCGAGGGCGACGTCATCGCGACGGTCGTCGACGGCTACCTCACACCCAACGGCTTCGTCGTCGACAGCGCCGAGTCGTGGAGCGACCACGACGGACGCTGGTCGGCGATCATCGACCGCGCGTAGTTAGCTGCTCTGGCCGTTCCAAGTGCAGGGGCGGCATTTCTACCGTCAGGCACCGCTTCAGCGTCGAATTGCCGCCCCTCTGTTCAGCGCGCGGTACGCAGGGGCGGCATTTCGACCTTCAAGCACCCCGTGAGCGTCGAATCGCCGCCCCTCTGCTCGCCGGGTCAGCTGTCGAGCCAGCCTAGGTCGGCCCAGCGGTCGCCGTGCCCGGTGACCGTGATCGTGCGCGCCTCGACGCCGTCGTCGGTGACGACCCCGCCGACCGGCCGCACGATATCGAGCTGCAGCCATTCGTCGGTGATGCCGTCGAGCAGCCCCTCGCCCCACTCGACCACGACGATCGACGCCGGGAAGTCGATGTCGAGGTCGTCCAGCTCGATCGCGCTCGACAGCCGGTAGGCGTCGACGTGCACGAGCGGGGCGCCGCCCTCGCGCGGGTGCGTTCGGGCGAGCACGAACGTGGGGCTCGTCACCGCGCCGCGCACGCCGAGGGCCGCGCCCAACCCGCGGGTGAGCGTGGTCTTGCCCGCGCCGAGCTCGCCATTGAGGGTGACCAGGTCGCCGGCCCGCAGCTGCGTCGCGAGCAGGGCGCCGAGGTGCGCCATCTCTTCGGGGGTCTCGATCGTGAGCAGCATCACACGTACCTGCGCGCGACCCGGCCGCCGATGCGGGTGACGATCTCGTAGTTGATGGTGGAGGCGGCGTCAGCCCAGTCGGTGGCGCTCGGCACTCCCGTCGCCGGGTCGCCGAACAGCACGGCGCGGTCGCCGATGCGCACGGGGTGGTCGCCGACGTCGACGACGAACTGGTCCATGGCAACGCGGCCGCTGAGCGGGAAGATGCGGCCGTTGATCGAGACGGGACCTGTGCCCGAGGCGTGTCGTGGGATGCCGTCGGCGTACCCGATCGGCACGAGCGCGAGCGTGGTGTCGTCCGGCGTCACGTAGTCGTGCCCATACGAGACCCCGCTGCCCCGCGCGACGCGTTTGACCGACACGATTTCGGCGCTCAACTCCATCGCCGGGGTGAGGCCGAGGTCGGCGCTCGACGCGTCGTCGAACGGCGAGAGCCCGTACGCCGCGACGCCGACACGCACGAGCGAGAACCGTGACTCGGGAACGCGCAGCGCCCCGGCCGAAGCGGCGAGGTGCACAACCTCGGGGTCGAGCCCCGCGGCGACCGCCTGCGCGAGCATCGCCGTGAAGCGGCGCACCTGCGTGGCATCCGCCTCTTCTCCCGCGTTCGCGAGGTGGCTGAAGAATCCGCGCACCCGGATGCGCCCAGCCCTCTCGTGGCCGGCCGCCGCCGCGAAGAATGCCGCGCATTCCGACTCGCTGGCGCCGTTGCGTCCGAGGCCGGAGTCGACCTTCAGGTGCACGACCGCGACGCCGGTCGATGCGGCGACGCGTTCGAGCTGGTCGATGTGGTTGACGCCGATCTCGATGCCGGCCGCGGCTGCCGCGGCGAAGTCGGCGTCGGTGCCGTGCAGCCAGGCCAGCAGGGGCGCGTCGATGCCGGCGGCCCGTAGCTCGAGGGCTTCGTCGATCTCGACGACACCGAGCGCGACGGCCCCGCCTTCGATCGCGGCACGGGCGCTCTCGACGGCTCCGTGGCCGTAGCCGTTGGCCTTGACGACGACCATCACGTCGGCGCCGCCGACCGCGCGGCTTACCGTCTCGACGTTGCGGCTGATCGCACCCAGGTCGATGCGGGCTTCGCGCAGCGCCATCACTCGCCCTCGGCGATCACGTAGGCGATGGCCACCCCGGCGTCGTGGCTCATCGACAGGTGCACGCTCGTCACTCCGCGCTTCCGGGCGACGGATGCTGCAGCATCCGTCAATTCGAACGAGGGATTGCCGTGCCCGTCGGACACGACCTGCATGTGGTGCCACTTGATTCCGGTGGACTCGCCGAGTGCCTTGATCAGCGCCTCTTTGGCGGCGAACCGGCCGGCGAGCGAGCGCAGCGCGAGAACGCGCTCGCCGCTCACCAGCTCGGCGTCGGCGAAGAGCCGTGCCTTGAGCGCCGGCGTGCGGCTGAGCGCGCGTTCGAACCTGGCGAGGTCGACCACGTCAACGCCGATACCGACGATCACTCAGGGCACCTCGATAAGCATTATTCGACCGTAACGGACTTCGCGAGGTTGCGCGGCTGGTCGACGTCGAGGCCCTTGGCGGCCGCGAGCTCCATGCCGAAGATGTGCAGCGGCACGACGGCGAGCAGGGGCTCGAACAGCGAACCGGCGAGCGGGATCGGGATGACCTCGTCGGCGAAGGGCAGCACGGCGGCGTCGCCCTTCTCGGCGATCGCGATGACGCGCGCACCACGGGCACGGATCTCCTGGATGTTGGAGACGACCTTGGGGTGCAGCGAGTCGGGGTCGCGCGGGCTCGGAACGACGACGAACACGACCTGGCCGGGCTCGATGAGCGCGATCGGTCCGTGCTTGAGCTCGCCGGCGGCGAAGCCTTCGGCATGGATGTACGCGAGCTCCTTGAGCTTCAGGGCGCCCTCGAGGGCGACCGGGAAGCCGACGTTGCGGCCGAGGAACAGCACCGACTGCGTGTCGGTCATCCAGTGCGCGAGTTGGCCGATCGCCTGCGATGCGATGAGCACCTCGTCGATCTTCTCGGGGATGGCGAGCAGCTCGGCGGCGTTCTCGGCGATCTGCTCTTCGGTGAGCGTGCCCCGCACCTCACCGAGGTGCAGGCCGAGCAGGTAGAGCGCGGTGACCTGGGCGACGAACGCCTTGGTCGACGCGACGGCGACCTCGGGGCCGGCGTGCGTGTAGATCACGGCGTGCGACTCGCGCGGGATGGTCGCGCCCTGGGTGTTGCAGATCGAGAGCACGCGGGCGCCGGCGGCGGTCGCGTACTTGACGGCCATCAGCGTGTCCATGGTCTCGCCCGACTGGCTGATCGACACGACGAGCGTGCGCTCGGTGAGGATCGGGTCGCGGTAGCGGAACTCGTGCGATAGCTCGACGTCGACGGGGATGCGCGACCACTTCTCGATGGCGTACTTGCCGAGCATGCCCGCGTAGGCGGCGGTGCCGCAGGCGATGATGACGATGCGGTCGATGTTCGCGAGAACGTCGTCGCCGAGCGGCTCGAGTTCGGGCAGACGCACCTTGTGGTCGACGATGCGGCCGAGAAGCGTCTTCGCGACGGCCTCGGGCTCTTCGCTGATCTCCTTGGCCATAAAGCTCGACCATCCGCCCTTTTCGGCGGCGGCGGCGTCCCACGCGATGTCGAACTCTTCGGTCTCGACGGGATTGCCGTCGAAGTCGGTGACGACGACCGAGTCGGTGCGCAGGGTAACGATTTGGTCTTGACCGATCGCCACGGCGCGTCGGGTGAACTCGACGAACGCGGCGACGTCGGAACCGAGGAAGTTCTCGCCGTCTCCGAGGCCGATGACGAGGGGGGAGTTGCGGCGGGCGCCGACGACGACGCCGGGCTGGTCTTCGTGCATCACGAGCAGCGTGAACGCGCCGTGCAGCTTGGCGACGACGAGGCGCAGCGCCTCGGTCAGGTCGCCGGTCTCCTGGTAGGCGTGGCCGACGAGGATGGCCGCGACCTCGGAGTCGGTGTCGCTCGTGAAGGTCTCGCCCTTCTCGAGCAGAGCCTGCTTGAGGTCGTAGAAGTTCTCGATGATTCCGTTGTGGATCAGCGCCAGCTTGCCGTTGTCGCCAAGCTGGGGGTGCGCGTTGCGGTCGGTGGGACCGCCGTGCGTGGCCCAGCGGGTGTGACCGATTCCGGTCGCGCCGTTCGGCATCGGGCTCGTCTCGAGGTCGTCGACGAGCATCTGCAGCTTGCCGCTGCGCTTACGCGAGTTCAGGTGACCTTCCGGGTCGATAACCGCGACCCCTGCCGAGTCATAACCCCGGTACTCGAGGCGCTTGAGACCGCCCATAAGAACTTCGAGAGACTTGTTGTCACCGACATAACCCACGATTCCGCACATGAGGCATGATTTTACGGTATCGAGGGCGTCTCAGATGACAGGATGCCGTGTAGCGTTTCGTCGATCGCTCTCTCGAGTCCTGCGAGGCCCGGGGCCGCGGCGATCTCGGCGGCGACGCGGCTGCTCGCTTCGCGGTAGCGCGGCGAGCCGAGAACCTCGAGCACACCGCTGCG
>Ga0247811_1000071_pt1 | contig 36028 bp, 28 predicted proteins | sample UWRJL134311R1_FD_189018 | JGI IMG/M metagenome (GOLD analysis project Ga0247811, IMG submission 189018) | Plant litter microbial communities from Arlington Agricultural Research Station in Wisconsin, United States - UWRJ-L134-311R-1 | ecosystem: Environmental > Terrestrial > Plant litter >...
GTTTAACTTCGGGCTGAATGTTTACTACATCGCCAGGCTGCAATAACTGAATTGGTTTTCCCACTTCCTGATAATACCCTGTTCCCTGAGTAACGATCAAAATTTGTCCGCCGGGATGCGTGTGCCAATTGTTTCTTGCGCCAGGTTCGAAAACAACATTTCCAACCGCAGTATTTAGGGCAGAATCATTAGGAACCAGCATTTTTACATAAGCTGCTCCTGTAAAGTAAGCTTCAGGTGCTAAATCTCCTTTAGGAAAAATGGATTCATTAAATTGATGGTCTGATGTTTTCATAAATGTCTTGTTTTAGAATATCAGAATTAGCAACTAAATCAGGAAAGCCGGAACACGCTTTAAGAAGTATTTATTTAGTCTATTAAAACTGATAAGGATTAATACTATAATGGAAGGCAAAATTAGTGTAATGCGGCTTTTAAGAAATAACAATATTCAAACAAAAAATTAAGAAATTGAAACAATTTACATTCTAAGCGATTTGGGGATTGTTCCCGTAAGTCGTTTAAAGTAATTATTAAAATAACTCGGATATTCAAAACCAAGCGAATAGCCAATGTCTGAAATACTCCAATCCGTATGCTGCAGCAAAGCTTTTGCTTCGCTGATAATTCTTTCTGTAATGTGCGCTGTTGTTGGTTTTCCGGTAACTTCTTTTACCGATCTGTTCAGGTGATTAACGTGTACAGCAAGGCTTTGCGCATAATCCTGAGGCGTTTTTAAAATCAGCGGCTCGTTTTTAGTTTCGATAGGAAATTGTCTTTCTAACAACTCTAAAAATAAGGAAGTAATTCTGGAAGATGCATTTTTATGTTTAAAGAAATTCTCAGACGGCTGCATTTTCATCGATTCGTGAATAATCAGGTTGATATAATTCCGAATCAAATCATCTTTAAAAACGTAATCTGTATCTTGTTCTTCGATCATTTTTTGGAATAGTGAATCGATAAACACTTTTTGACCAGCACTTAACGCAACTATCGGCGTTCCTCCAATTTTAAATAAAGGAGATTCGTGAAGGGTTTCAGAGCGATCGTTTACTTTCAGAAATTCTTCTGTAAAAACACAGGCATATCCCTGATATTCGGGAGAAATGATTTCCCATGAATAGGGAATAATCGGATTTCCGAAGAATAAAATCGTTCCGTCTGTTTCTATGCCGCGATCTGCGTAATGTATGAGGCTTTTGCTGGTATTAATGCAGATTTTATAGTAATCACGACGATTATAAGTGGGTATTTTACTAACGTCTCCATTTATCTCATAAACCTTAAAACCTTTCAGCTTTAAATCGCTTATGCCTGGTTCTGAAACCTGACAATCTATTTGGTCTTTCATTTTGCAAAGTTATGAAAATCAAATATACATTTTAGGTTGTTTCAGGTTTTCTTTGTTTCAGGTTTCAGGTTTTCTTTGTTTCAAGTTTCAAGTTTCAAGTTTCAAGTTTGCAGCAGTATCTTTGTCAAAGTTTTGAACTTTGACAAAGATTGCTCAGCGCAACGATTTTTTTTAAGCAAAGCAAACCACTCAGAACTTGAAACCTGAAACTATTTTACAACTAAAGCAGCACTACGCAATCCTTTCGCTGTCGCAGACAAAACAACTTCAGTTTCTTTTTTATCTTTTTGAATAATGATTTGAGCGTAACCATTAAAAAGTTTGCGTTTCCAGGGTGCTGACGGTGTTATTACCTGAATAATTCCGGGATCTGTATTCATCACATCCCAGTCTTTTACTTTTTGTAATGGTGTTACTGCAATATAAATCGTGTTTTTTCCTTCTTTCAGAATAGCTGCATCTAAAAGGTATTTTTGAGCATCTTCTGCACTTGGCTGCACTTTATTTCCATTGATAAAAACATTAGCCTCTACTCCGATTTTTTTATAAAAGAAATTCACAATCGCAGTATTTGCGTTGTTTTTTAAGTCGAATTCGCCGCGATATACATACGCAGGTGCCTGCTTTTTATAATCTCTTTCTTTAAAAGCCGTACTCCAATCATTTTCAGAAAATTCGGGTAATTTTTCCGGTAAGTTTGGTGAGGCTAGTTTTTGTTCCTGAAAATTAGTTATCGAAACCAAATTGAGATCATCAATAAAAGTATCATTTTCTAATGATGTCGGATTTCCGTTCCCAACTCCTAAAATTTTACCACCTTTTATGGCAAAAGTAATTTCGTCATTCGCCGTCGGAACGTGTAATCCTTTTTTATCTGTAACCTCAACCGTTATTACAGAAACATTTGTATTTGCTGGATTTTCTTTGTCTACAGAAAGTTTGATAGTTTCAGGATTTCCGGTTGTCTTTTGAATTTCGGTCAGGATCTTTTTTCCATTTTTATAACCAATTGCTTCCAGAGTTCCGACTTCGTATTTTACTTTCCATTCTAAATGGCTGTTTTGCTGCATTTTCTTTTTACCGAGATTTTTTTTGTTGAGAAAAAGTTCGACTTCATCACAATTCGAATGTACCCAGACGTCAATTTCTTTTCCTTCCATACCACTCCAATTCCAATGTGGCATAATATGCAAAACGGGTTCATTTCCCCACCACGATTTCAGGTAGAAAACATTGTCTTTCGGAAAACCGCAGCCATCCATCATTCCAAAATAAGAAGTTACAGACGGCCATCCGTAAGGCGTTGGTTCACCTCGATAATCAAAACCTGTCCAGATAAACATTCCGGCCAGATAAGGCCTTTCGGCGTAAAACTTCCAGCCTTCTTCAATACTATAAAAACTCGGACGCGGTTTTTTATCATAAGCACTTTGATAATGTTTAGCATCATCTGTAAAATAAATGCCTCGCGTAGCAAAAGTCGAGCCTTCCTCCGTTCCCATTCCGGGCTGCTTTTTAAATTGATTTCTGTGCGCGTCGATATCGCCATTTCCCAGATAATTATAACCCATAATTTCAACTACAGATGAAATGCCACTTTTAAAACCACTGCTTATTCCCACCGTTACAGGTCTTGTCGAATCAATGCTTTTGGTAAATCCCTGCATTACATTTGTGATGCGCTCGCCCACAATACCACCTTCAATATTCCATTCCTCATTTCCTACCGACCAGCAGAAAATACTGGGATGATTGCGGTCGCGTTCGATCATTCGTTTTAAATCATTCAGATGATAATCGTTAATTCCCATTAATCGCGTTTCATCTATCACCAGCATTCCCAGTTTGTCGCAGGCTTCCAGTAATTCAGGCGTTGGCGGGTGATGTGAGCACCGATAGGCATTAGAACCCATTTCTTTCAGTTTTTTAATTCGGTAATACTGCAGTTCATCCGGCAGCGCAGTTCCTATTCCTGCATGATCCTGATGATTGTTTGTTCCTTTTAGTTTTACCGGTTTTCCGTTAAGGAAAAAACCTTTTGCTGCATCAAAACTCATCGTTCTTATTCCGAAAGAAGTTTCATACTGATCGATTATTTTGCCATCTTTTTTAATCTGCGTAAGCAATCGATATAAATTTGGCGAATCAATATCCCATAATAATGGCTTTTTTACTTCTAATTTTGAAGTGTATTTTGCCGTTTTATAAAAATCCGGAACTGCTTCATTTTCCGTAATTGAAGCTGCTAGTTTTCCCTCGGCATCAAAAACGGTTTGCACAATTTCAATAGATCCTTTATCATTTCCCTTATTTTCTATCGCAATTGCTGCTGTTATAAGGGCATAATTATTTTTAATTTCAGAAGTAACGTAAGTTCCGTTTAAAGCGACATGAACCGGATTTGTTTTTTGAAGGTACACGTGCCTGTAAATTCCCGCGCCTTCATAAAACCAGCCTTCTTCCATTGAAGCATCCACGCGCACCACAATTGTATTTTCGCCGCCGTAATTGACATACGCCGTCACGTCATATTCAAATCCGTTATAACCGCTTTCTTCTGTTCCGAGGAAATATCCGTTGAAAAATACTTTTGAATTCCTAAAAACGCCATCAAATTTCAGAGTGATTATTTTGCCATTATCTGCCGCCGGAATATTGATTTTTTTTCGGTACCAGCCAATACTTTTTTCAGGGAAACCTTTTCCGGCTGTTTTAAAACCGTGGCTGTAACTGGCTTTTTCGCTAAATGACTGTTCGACCGCCCAATCGTGAGGCAGATCTAATTTTCTCCAGGCACGGTCATCAAAACCTGGCGCTGCAGGTCCGTCTCCAAATCCGGTTTTGGTCAAATAAGAAAAATAACCCTCTGCATGTCCAAAATCTTTTTGAGTATCATATGAATGTCCAAAAGAAAAACGCCAGTCCTGGTCGATTAAAGTCTGTTCTCTTTCTGATTTATTTTGTGCCGAAATACCAGTACAGCACGTTATAAAAAAGATAAAATAGAACAGCATTCCTGTTGGAGCAATAGATTTCATAAAATGTGGTTGTTAGGTAGTAAAGTAATAATGATAAAATTATAGTTTTTGACTAACATAACTTAATAGTATTTTATCAAAATGTGATCGATTTACCGGTTAACGCATCGTATGAAAATGGTTTTTAAAATTTAGAATCATTCTATTGGCTATACTTTTTTAAATCCTACTCTTTTAATGTAATTTTATATAGAAATAGAACCAAAACTAGTATTATTATGACTGTTATTAAAGATGTAAATTCGCTTTTAGCCACTATTAAGCGTATTGATCAGAAAATTGACAAACTTAACGATCAAAAAATAATTGCTTTTTTTGAGTCTCTCGGCCTGACCGAAAGAGACGACGTGCCCAAAAATTTTCTGAGCTGGGAAACCATACTTGTTGTCGTGCCGGACCGCCATATTTCGCATGAAATAAAGCAATATAAATATTCGATTTCGAGACTTTCTTTCGTTACGAATCCGAATGCAGACAAGATTCATATTTTTGATTTTAACGAATGGAAAAATATCACCCGAAACAAAACGCAGTTTCAGATCAGGGAAATGCTGAAAACGACTTTTGGCGGTGTGCGAAATCACATGGACCGACTTAATTAAATTCTAACTATTAAAAGCCCAATTCCTGAATTGGGCTTTTTATTTGTGTCAGGCTTAACAGTATCAATAAACGTACGAAATGCTACTAATCTCTGCTCTTTGTCGGATTATCTGCTGAAATTACTGGATCTTCATAATGACAATTACATCTTTTGCACTACTTTTTTATTTTCTAATCTCAAAAATCCTCAAAAATTGCTGTTCTAATTTTTTCCTTTTTCTCTCTTCATTCCATCTCGAATAGAAAGCCATAAAAAGCAAAAATAAATTAACAATTGTCGATGCCCGCCTAAGTCCTCTGGCAAAAAAAAGAAAAAATATATTGATTGTAAGTATGCAAATTATGGGAAAATATGTTGCTCTAATCGACTGAAACTGGCTGTTGGGTTCAACACTATAATGCACTTTGAGTACGTTATTCACGTTCTTGTAATTTCCTTTTACAATAAAAAATGTTGGCGAATTTGCTGCATTTATGGTTAAACGAAAACTCTTATCATCAAAAAGTCCATAAAAAGGTTTTGGGCCTCCAAACTTAGGAAATACCCGAAACAGACTTATTTTTACTTTAAGGGAGCCTATTTCTGTATTATTTTCTAATCTTTTTCTAAATTCCTGCAAACTAAGTCTTGATTCCATTTTGTGTGTTTTTACCCGTTTGCGGCAATTAATTATTTCAATCTGCTCAACTCCATCGAACCGTAAACTGCTCCAATGGCTTCAAAAACTTCCTCTTGATTTTCATTTGCTGTCCATCCTTTTTTCGAGAGTTCATTTCTTACTTCATCTTCTGATTTTCCTTTTATAAAATGATACGTGCAAAAATCTACGACCTCAACAGGAATTTTTTCCAATTGATAGGCTGTTATTATTGAAATTACTCTTAAAAACGCAACATAGTAGGTTAATACTAATTGAATAATCCAGCTTATTACTAAACCAATCCAGCCGGTGTTTAGCGTTTTAATCGTTAATCCTTCTGAAAACCTGATTTTTATAAATTCTAAAAAACTAATTCTTTCCAGATTATTTTCGCTTAAAATGATTTCATACTGAAAATACTGGTTGGTAAAATAAATTAGAAAAACCATTCCCATCAACAAATATTCGATTTTTTTGATTGCTGTAAAATTTGAAATTTTAATTAAATATTTTAAGGCAATTGAAATTAAAATTCCGACTAAAACCTCAAATACGCCAATAAAATAAATGCCGTGTATGGAAATTGCTGCTATTATAAAGCCTAGAATTACGGATAAAATCAAGCCTCCTGCCATTAGTATTGAAAAGTTTTTCTTTTTCGGTTCGACAGGCTGCGGCAGATGATCCGGAATTATATAATCATCCCAATTGTTTTTCTTTTCTGTTTCCTGCTCCAATTCGTTTAGAGCTTCTCTATCAAATTCACTTTCTGTTTCGTTAAAAGCATGAATGAACAGTTTTACCCTTTTGGAATTCCTTCCGTTATCCCACATTTCATTTCCTAACGATTCGCTTTTTACATTCACTTTTCCATGATCAAAGGTAATAGTGATTGCTTCCGTCCATTGTTCAAAACCTAATGCTTTGTCTTTTCTTTTTGCTTCGATTGAATTTTCATTTTTAAAAACGATATCCCATCCTAATTTTAAAATTGTCTTTTCGACAATCGGAATAAAAACTGTTTTGCTTAAAGAGGTTCGAAATTCTTCTGTATACTTTGGCGACCAGCTTACACTATGCTTTTTAACAATTGACTTTTCGTAAATCTTAAATTTTTCTTCCATGAATTTTTTTAACTTTTTTTAAAAAATGTATGCAAATTGAAAAGGCTTAATTAGGAGTATTTCGCTATTGCTGCGGATGCAGGATACTGTTGACCATCTCGTTCAACGCACTTCCGTGAATGTTTTTGGCTACGATAATTCCTTTTTTGTCTATTAAAAAGTTTAATGGAACTGATTGCAGCATATAATCGCCAACAACCGGAGATTTCCAGTACTTTAAATCACTTACCTGTATCCAGGGTAGTTTTTGTTTGGCAATTGCAGCCAGCCACAGCGGTTTTTTGGTATCCATAGAAATGCTGTAAATAGAAAATTTGCCAGAATTGGTGTTGTATAATTTTATTAGTTCGGGCTGCTCTTTAATGCAGGGACCGCACCAGGAAGCCCAAAAATCGACGAGGACTAAATCTCCTCGTAAGGAAGAAAGCACCACATTGTTCCCTTGCGGATCCGGAAGATCGATTTCAGGCGCAATATCGCCAATATCTGTACCAACAACCTGCGCTTTTGTATTGGTTATCACACAGCATAAAAATGCTAAAATGAGTAAAGTTTTTTTCATAATTGATTAAGTTTAATTTAGATAAATTGGGGCTATCTGGTTTATTTTTTTTTAAAATAACGATAAGAATCTCTCGCAAAGTCGCAGAGGCGCAAAGTTTATTTGTTTTTGTCATTTCGACGAAGGAGAAATCACACAAGAAACTCTCCAATCTTTGTCGATCAACAAGTGTGATTTCTCCTTCGTCGAAATGACAAGTTTGACTCTAAACTTTGCGTCTTCGCGTCTTTGCGAGATTAATTACAAGCAAATATAAATTTCTTTATTAAATCTTCTATTATTTTATTGCCTTCATCTTAAAATTATCCTAAATATTTTTCCTTTAATTGGTATATCGGGAAAAGTCGATATATTTGCACCATGGAAAATATAGAAATCTTTAAAGCATTATCTAATAAGTCCAGATTGCAAATGCTGGAATGGCTGAAAGAACCAGAAATCAACTTCCCAGATCAATTGCAGCATGCCGGATTTGAGCACGGAGTCTGCGTTGGGCAGATTCAGGCCAAGGCTGGTTTAACGCAATCTACAGTTTCAGAATACCTGTCTATTTTACAACGTGCCGGTTTTATAGAGTCGAAACGCGTTGGACAATGGACTTACTATAAACGCAACGAAGGTGCCTTTGAAGCACTCAGTAAATTAATTCAATCTAATTTGTAAATTACTATGAGTACAAACAACCTGTTTTCGCCATTTAACTTAAAAACGTTAAATCTGAAAAACCGAATCGTAATGGCGCCAATGACGCGCTCATTTTCTCCAAACGGAGTTCCAACTGATGAAGTAGCTGCTTACTACCAAAAAAGAGCTGAAGGCGAAGTTGGTTTAATTTTATCTGAGGGAACTGTCATTGACAGACCTTCTTCTTCAAATGATGCAAATGTTCCTCATTTTTACGGCGATTTAGCTTTAAACGGATGGGAAAAAGTTATAAATGAAGTTCACGCTGCCGGCGGTTCAATGGGGCCTCAAATCTGGCATATGGGAATTATGGACAATCATCATTCAGGATGGATTCCTCCGGTTCCGTTTGAAGGTCCGTCTGGTTTAAACCGACCAGATTTTAGAAATGGAGTTTCCATGACCGAGAAAGATATTGAAGATACAATTCTTGCCTTCGGAAAAGCTGCTGCTGATGCCAAAAGATTAGGTTTTGATACTATCGAAATTCACGGTGCACACGGTTATTTGATCGACCAGTTCTTTAGAGCTGAAACGAATTTACGTGAAGATATTTACGGCGGCAAAACGTTGCCACAACGTAACCGTTTTGCTATTGAAGTAGTAAAAGAAATTAGAAAACAAGTGGGAAATGATTTTGCTGTTATCATGCGTTTTTCTCAATTTAAACCTTCTGATTACAATTATAAACTGGCAAAAAATCCGCAGGAATTAGAAGCCTGGCTTACGCCTCTTGTAGATGCTGGTGTTGATATTATACACGCTTCGCAGCGCAGATTTTGGGAACCAGAATTTGAAGATTCAGATTTAAACTTTGCAGGATGGGCTAAAAAAGTTACCGGAGCGCCAACAATTACAGTTGGTTCTGTTGGTCTTTCAGGCGATTTCTTTGGTGCTTTTGCGGGCGAAAGCTCTCAACCTACTTCTTTAGATGAATTAAACAGACGTTTCGACAGAGGTGATTTTGATTTAGTTGCTGTGGGAAGACCGCTTTTATCTGACCCTAATTGGGTAGCTAAAATTAAAGCAGGAAAAACAGATCAATTGAAAGGTTTTAGTAAAGAAGCCTTGGGACAATTGGTTTTGGAATAAGTTTTTTTTTTAAAGGTTCAAAGAGGCAAAGTTTCAGAGGAACAGAGGTTTTTATCTTTGCTATAAATAAAAAAGGGATGAAATTTAAATGTTTCATCCCTTTTTTTATTTCAATAACTGTCAAACTAGAAATCCTTTTAGGTTCAAAACTTCATAGGCTATAACAACGTTTTTAGCCTTTGACCCTTTGCTCCTATGTTGTTTTGTTGCTTTTTTGAAATTTATGCTGCAGCCAATTTCGAACCGGTTCATCGTACAACTTCAAACATAGATAAGCCATAACAATACTGGCAATCAAAACTCCGATTCCTACAACGTAGCCGTCATTTAAAGCTACTTTATTATCAACAACCCATGCGGTATACCAATAAATAAGCGGATAATGGGTGATATAAAGAGGATATGAGATATCTCCTAAGGTTTTGCATATTTTAAGCGAAAACGGGTTGCTTATTTCACCTCCGGCTCCAATGGAAACAATTAAAGGAAAAACCAGAATAATACAGATGGACTCGTACAAACCGTTCATCCATAAACTATTTTCATCGCCAATTCTTGGTACCATCAAAACAATCGCAATCAAGATGCTGCAAACCCAAAAAGCGCCTTTTATATGAATTAATTTTCCTAAGCGGGAAAGCAAAACCCCGGCAAAAAACGGATACAACAATCTGGTAAAACCAATATTCATTTGCTCCAAATTTAAAGACCAGCCTCCAATAACATCTCCTTTTGGTCCAAAAACGGTGTAATTAACTAACATTCCCGCAAAAAGAAGTACAAAGATTCCCAGCACTTTATTGGAGAATTTACGAAAAAATAAACCGTATAAAATATTCGCAATATATTCAAAGAAAAGCGACCAGGCAGGCCCGTCAAGCGGATGCATTTCGGCCCAGCCCCTAATTTCCATCGATGGCGGAATTGGTAATAATGTAAAACCGATTATCATGGTTAAAATAACTTTCCAAACGGCCATATCTCCAATCATTGGAAACAATATGTCAGATGCCTGGAAATAATAGAAAATCGCGCCAATAATCATTCCCATAATTACCATGGGCTGCAGCCGAATTAATCTACGTTTGTAAAATTCCCATTGTGTCATTTTCCCCCAGCGGTCGTCATACGCATAAGCGACTACAAATCCCGATAAGAGAAAAAAGAAGTCGACGGCCAGATAACCGTGATTGATAATCTGCCTGAAACGGTTTCCTCCGGCAAAAGCTTCAAAAATGTGAAAGGCAACCACTATAATAGCGGCTACTCCACGCAGACCGTCCAGAATTTCGTAATGTTTTTTTGGTTTAATATCAGTAGAAGTAATACTCATAAAAATATTAGTTGTTAGAAGTTAGTTTTGGCTGGACAAAAATAAGTTTTTTTTGAAAATAGACTATTTTTTAAACCATTATGAAGTTAAGATAAACACTCTTTTAATGTCTTTAATTTCTTAATGGCAAAATTAATTTTCTAGTGCTATTTAAAAAAAGCAAAGCTGCAACTTTTTACACTTGCAGCTTTACAACCAACCAATTTAGAAATAATGAAATTATTGAAGTGAAAAACTCACTTTAGATTTTATATCTGTAGAGGATGCTCCAACAATTGCTTCAAAAGCCCCAGGTTCTGCAACCCAGTCGTGTTTTTTATCATCGAAGAAACTTAAAGCTGTTTTATCAATTGTAAAAGTTACTGTTTTTTCTTCTCCCGCTTTAAGAGCAATTTTTTCAAATCCTTTTAATTCTTTAATCGGACGAACTAAAGATGATTTTAAGTCGCTGATATAAAGCTGTACCACTTCAGCACCTTCTCTGCTTCCGGTATTTTTTACTTTTACAGAAAATGTAATTTGATCGCCGGCTGCCATTTGTTTTTTATCAGCCGTTACTTTTCCGTATTCAAAAGTGGTGTAACTCAAACCGTGTCCAAAAGAAAATAATGGTTTTGCTTTTTGCTTGTCTGCCCAGCGATATCCCACAAAAATGCTTTCTTTATAGGTTACTTCTTCTCCGCCAGGAAAATCTCCTAAAGCGTGCGCTCCGTTATCAGACAATTTTACCGGGAAAGTAAACGTTAGTTTTCCGGAAGGATTTACATCGCCCACCAAAACATTAGCTAAAGCATTTCCTGCTTCTGTGCCTAAAAACCATCCCTGAACAATTCCCGGAACTTCTTTTACCCACGGCATTGCCACGGCATTTCCTGAAATATTTACATACACAATATTTTTATTTACTTTTGCCAGCTCAGCAATTAATTTATCCTGACCGTATGAAAGTTCTAATCCTTTACGATCGTGTCCTTCAGCATCCTGGCTATCGCTTTTGTTTAATCCTCCAATAAAAATCACCACGTCTGCATCTTTTGCCACTTTTAGTGCTTCAGCGGTTAATGCGGCAGGAGAACGTTTGTCTTCTAAACTTACTTTTGCCACCACTCCGTTGTATTTACTTGTCGGATCTCCCACATAACCACGAGCGTACACAATTTCGGCCTGATTTCCAATTCTCTTTTTCAAACCTTCAAGAGGCGTAATTTCATATCGTGCTTTAAGAGAAGAACTTCCTCCGCCAACAGTCATCATTTTAATGGCATTTTCTCCAATAACCGCAATTTTCTTAGTTTTAGAAAGGTCAATTGGTAAAATGTTATTGTTGTTTTGAAGTAATACAATTCCTTCTTCGGCAATTTTTAAACCTGCATCAGCATGTTCTTTTGTTCCGAAAGATCCAAAAGGGCGATTTTTGTCCATCGTCGTTAAGAAAGACAAACGCAGAATACGACGTACTTTTTCATCTAATTCTTTCGTTCCAATTTCTCCTTTTTCAATCATGGTTGAATATGGTTTTGCCAGGTAATAATTGTCATACGCATTACTGGTTCCCCATGAAAGTCCGTTGGTCCAGGAACCAAATTCCATATCCAAACCATTATGAATCGCTTGTTTGGTATCGTGAACGCCGCCCCAATCTGAGATCACAACTCCTTTAAATCCCCATTCTCCGCGAAGAATATCATTCAGCAAAAACTCATTGTGGCAGCATTGCTGTCCTTTGTATTTATTATAAGAACCCATAATTGCCCAGGCATCACCTTCCTGAACAGCGGCTTTAAAAGCCGGAAGATAAATTTCGTACAATGCACGATCATCCACAATTACGTTTACGGTATTTCGGTTGGTTTCCTGATTGTTTAAGGCAAAATGTTTAACGCAGGCAGCCACTCCGTTTGATTGAACTCCTTTAATATAAGGAACAACCATTTTTGAAGTTAGGAAAGGATCTTCTCCCATATATTCAAAGTTACGACCGTTTAATGGCGTTCTGTAAATATTAACTCCGGGTCCTAACAGTACATTTTTGTTACGGTAACGCGCTTCTTCACCAATTGATTTTCCGTATAACGAAGCTAAATCCTTATTCCATGTGGCAGCAAGTGCTGTCAAGGCCGGAAATGCAATACAAGAATCGTTTGTCCAGCCAGCCTGATCCCATTCGTCCCATTTTACTTCAGTACGAATTCCGTGTGGTCCGTCTGTCATCCAGTTTTCCGGAATTCCGAGACGCTGTACACCGGGCGAACTAAATTTAGACTGCGCATGAATCATGGCAATTTTTTCAGCAGTTGTCATTTTCGAAAGTGCATCTTCTACACGTTCTTCAATAGGCTTTTTATCGTCAAGATAAACTGGAATTTTATTTTGGGCATGCATCCCAATAGAACTCAACAAAAGTAAAACAACAACTGTTTTAATGTTTTTAAACATAACTACTAATTTATTAAAGCATTTAATTTAATCAAGATACTTTTTAAATGTAAAAAGTACCTTTTAATAATATTGTAAAGCTAAAACGTTATAGTGCGTGTTGTAATCCTAAAGTAAAAAAAGTAGCAAGAACCAGATTTAAATATCTGATTACCAAATAAATGTACAAATACACCCCCTTAAAAAAGTAGTGATTTTAAAATGAATCCCTAGATTTTCATTGTAATTAAGCCAATTTTCATGACCATTTCCTCGAAATCATTTCGCGAAACTGCCGCTTTATTTCTCGCTCTGGTGCGATAATTATAAATTGTGCTCAAAGAGTAGCGAAGAAAGGCCGCTATTTTTACACTGTCTGTGATTCCCAGGCGAATCAAAGCAAAAATACGAAGCTCTGTATTGAGCAATTCTCCCTGTTTTAAAACAATTTGTTCCTCGTTTATAAGAAGGGAATTAAAATCTTTAACGAAAGTGGGATATAAATTCAGAAATATAATATCGAAGTTTTTATACAATTCTTCGAGCTCATTATCTACCAAAGTAGTTGATTTTAGCATTTTGTAAATTTCGTCGAATTGTTTGGCAGTCGCTTTTTTGTTTAAAATGATGCGATAATTTTCTAATTTATTGATGTAAGTAGAACAAAGGCTGAAAAAATGCGCGATGTATTCTTCTTTAACATGATTCGACTCTGATAATTGTGCATTACGTTCCTGAAGCTGTTTGTTCGTTTCAGTGATATGCTGATTTAATTCGGCTAATTTTTGACTTGTTATAAAAAGTTCACCCCGAATTCTGGAAACTTTTTTCATTTGTTTGTAAACGTAAATAACCGCCGCAATCAAAAATGCCGACAATAAACTAATGCACAAAAGATAGAGCTGCAATTCGGTTTTTCGTTTGGCTTCCCGTTCCAGATAAACCGTGTTTATAATCGAATAAACTTCTGACATTAAAAGTGTACGAAACTGTACATTGCAATACAGCGCATCTTCAATTGCCGACTGCGTTAGTTTATACGCCATATCGACATCTTCCGTTTCGTAAAAAACCAAAGCCAGTTCCTGAAGTGAGGCATTGTCTTTATTGGCATTTTTAAGATCTGCAGTGGCAGAAAGCGCATAATATTTTTTTCTGAATTCTAATTGATGTGTCCTTTCGTAAATACTTCCCAATAAATAGGTAATCATCGCATAATGAGGATTGTCCTCTTTTATGTTTTGAAATAAGGCCAGCAATTTTGTCTCTGCCTCTTTGAGTTTTTTTTGAGACATTCCCTGCTGAATTTTATTGATGCGGTAATTTAGAGATGCGGGATCTAAAACAGTTAAAAGGGAATCGCGATATTTTCTGATCTGTCTGATGTATTTAATATCATAACTGTTGGCAGCATAATGCTCAAAAAATTCACGATATGCCACATAATAATTGGGCAGTAAGATAGCGGCCAATTTATTTTTATTGATGCTTTTTAAAATGTCTTCAGATTCGCGGTATTTTCCTGAAGAAGAATAAAGGGTAACCAATTGAATATTGGCCAAATCTTTTAAATCTTTATTTTGAAGTTCTTCTGCAATTTTTAAGTTCTTTTTTACATAATGAATAGCCGAATCAGAATTGAATTTTTGATATTCTGCGTATAATGTTTTGTTGTAATTGTACTCCTGCTCTTTCGTTAAATTATCTGATTTAATTTTCTTGAAGTTTAAAATTCGTTCTTCTTTTAACCGGACATAATGGGCCTTATTTTGCAAAGCCAGATTTAATTTGGCAATAATATCATCTGTGCTTTCCGAAGCAAAAACTGGAAAGTGCACCAAAATGACTAAGAAAAACGGCAGTAATTTTTTCAATTTGATTTAATATAAAAAAGGGAATGACAAATATAACAAAGTGCTGATAGAAAAATGAATTAATATTTTAAGAAGCATTTTAATCATCGCTATAAACTAATGATATAAATAAAATTATCACAATATCCATTATGAAATAAAAAATATAATTTATGTTTGTTAAAAATGAAAGCTTTTTCAAAGTTTTTAAACTTTGAAAAAGCTTTGCCTTAAATGCACTTAATGTTAGCTTTTTGCGGCAATTCTTCGTGCTTCGGAATGACAAAAATGCCCAACACAAAGTTAATTACGTTAACTTGTATCACTTATAGGGTTAAAAACCTAAACCGCAATTGGCGCTGCCAAACAGCTTTCCGGAATATCAAAAGCATTGACTAAAGCTACCGCGTCAGGACGAATATCCCAGCACAATTGATTGACAATTTTACGGATTGCCTTTGTTTTCACGGCTTCCATATAACCATCTTCTAAATACCATGCTTTATTTTTTTCAAGCTGCGAAAGTGCATATAATTGATATAATTTCGTCAATATCGCTTTTGAATTTTCATCTTCAACTGCTTGCAACGCTTCCTGAAATTGTTCTAACACTATTCGTTCAAGATACGCCTGGGCAACATCGATCATTTGGTGCTGTACGACATTAAAAGCATCATACGATTCTAAACCGCCATCGACTAATTTTTTAATACGCCTCGCTGCAGATGCCAATATTGTTTTTTCTCTATGAATAAAAGCCTGCAGGTGAAATTCTGAATCGAGCAGGTGCTCATCGTCTGTTCTTCGTGTGGCAATCGGGTTTTTCTCGGCAATAGCCGCTTTGGCATTTTCATAAACATAATTAATGATTCCAAAAGAACCCATTTCTCCAAATGATTTTCTGAATTCAGACAAACGGTTTTTAGCTACCAATTGCATTAAAACAGTATTATCACCTTCAAAAGTGGTGTAAATTTCGGTATCATTTTTTAAGGCATCAATTCTGTTTTCTGATAAATATCCTTTGCCGCCACAGGCTTCACGGCATTCCTGCAGAATATCTCTGGTGCTCCATGTCGAATACGATTTCATTCCGGCCGCCAACGCTTCAATTTCCTGCATTTCCGATTCGGTTTTATTCAAAAATCGATTCGTAAGATAGCGCAAAGCAAAATGTACGGCATAAGTTTTGGCCAGAGCCGGAAGCAGGCGTCGCTGGTGCATTCTGTAATTTAAAATCGGAACTTCTGATCCGCCCTCGGGACCAAACTGCCTGCGTTGATCGCTGTAGCGAATGGCAATTGTTAATCCGGATTTGGCTGCTGCCAAAGCAGAACGCGGAATCCCGATTCTTCCTCCAACCAAAGTTCCCAGCATCGTAAAAAATCGCCTGTTATCACTCGGAATCGGGCTTTCAAATTCTCCTTTATCATTTACAGAAGCAAAACGATCGAGCATATTTTCTTTCGGAATTACCACATTATCGAAACTAATGGTTCCGTTGTCAACGCCGTTTAATCCCATTTTATGACCGCAATCGCCAATTGTAACACCGTCTACCGTATTTCCGTTGGTATCTCTTAACGGAACTACGAATGCATTTACGCCATAATCATGACCGTCGATAATTAATTTTGCAAAGACGGTGGCCATCTGCCCGTGAACGGCGGCGTTGCCAATATATTCTTTTTGGGCGTTTTTATTTGGTGTATGAATCGTAAAAGTCTGATCGTCATGATTATAAGAGGCCGTAGTTTCAAGTCCTTTCACGTTTGATCCGTGGTGTGTTTCAGTCATGGCAAAACAGCCGGGCAGTTTCAAAGAGCCTATATCTTTTAGATATTTAGCATAATGTTTCTCGGTGCCTAAAGATTGAACGCTCATTCCCCAAAGTCCAAACTGAACGCCAAATTTTATCACTAAACTCAAATCATGATAACTCAGCGTTTCCATAATAGCAAAATAATCGGCTATGTTTTCTCCGCCGCCATATTGCTTTGGATACGCCATGTTTCCGAGATTTTCATCGGCTAAAATTTTACACCAATTGTATACGGTTTCGCGAAAAACATTGATATCTGTAGACGTTTCGTAAGCAAATTCAGGTCTGGAAATAACAGATTTTACCTTTTTGATAATGGCCGCTTCTTTACCATCTAAAAGTGCGGTGATTTTTTGGACATCAAAATTGCTGGTTGTCTTTGAAGCTGCGGTCAGAGAGTCTGCTTTTGTTTTGAAGTTCTGAATGGCTTCTTCTCCTAAAATACCCAGATCGTTCTCTAATTTTATAAAATCTGATTGAACTGAATTGATGTCCAAATCCTTTTCAGAAAGCGCGGCGGCGATGTCAAAAATAGATTTTACAGCAGATATGTCTTTGATTTTCGCCTCAATATCTGATTTCCATTGGGCGAGTTCATTTCGCGAAGGCGGATTTGAAATATCCACTTTAGACAATAGCTGCTGTTTTTCTTCGGGCGAAAGCCAGGTCAGATTTTCAATAAAATGCTGAATTGTTATGAACTCTTTCTGCGTTAAAAGATCATCAGACCACACTAAATAAAATAAGGGAATAAAAGCTTGAAGTTTGGTATTTTTCATAAGATTATATAATCGGTTTTGGATATTTTTTTTTGCCACAGATTAAAAGGATTATTTTCTGTGTTTTAAAATTAGCCGCTAATTCATGAATGACTGCACAAAATGATTGTAAAAAATTCGTGAATTCACGGCTTGTCTTTTTACATTTCACTCCATAAAAAAACAGGAATGAAAAATACTCATTCCTGTTTAAACATCCTGTTAAGATTCTGGTAATTTTATAACTTTAAACCAATTAAAAATATGCAATTACTTTAATCAGCCTCTTTAGACGACAGGATGTAGCTGCGTTTCATGGCAAAAAAATGATGTGAGTTGAAAACCAAAACGGCAATAAATATAATACCGTACGCACTGATTTGCAGCGCACTGATTTTTTCGTGGTAAACAAAATTGGCAAGCCCAAAAGCGATCATCGGATTAATGTTCAGCAGCATTCCAACAGTTGATGAATTAATTCCTGAAAGTGCATATAAATTCAGGAATAACGGAATAATGGTAAAAGCGATTGCGATGGTTTCTATGAAAAAATAAAACTTAAATTCAGTTGGAATCGACCCGCTGTACGCCGGATAAAAAGGCAGTAAAAACAACGCTGCGAATGTGATATGGAATGTTAAAACTATAAATTTATCAAAACCTTTGTTTACGCGCTGGCTTACCAAATAACAAGCATAAGTAAAACCAATTATAATGCTGAAAAACATATCCATAATGTCGGCGTACGATAACAATACACAACCGGAAATACTTAATGCAACGGCCAGCCATTGTATTTTAGTGAGTTTTTCTTTTAAGATAAAATAGGCCAGTAAAGTGGTTAAAATTGGGCACACCAAATATGCCAAAGAGGTTGCTTTTACGCTGACGTGATTCATTACATAAATAAAAGTGAACCAGTTAGCCATTAAAAAAACACTTCCGCCAATATTTAATAAAACTGCTTTTTTCTTTTCTGATGCTGGTAATGCCTTGAAAACAGCAATTGTGTGCTGAAGTGTTTTTCTTTTGAATAAAAAAGAAATCAAAAGCATCAAAATACTGCAGCTAAAAACTCTGAAAAATAAAATATCCAGCGATGCATATTCGTGAATGGGCTTTAAAACTAAGCTAAAAAATCCCCAAACGGTATAAGCGGTAATAGCAGCGATGTAATATTTAGTGGTTTTCACAGCGGTTTGTTTTTAATTAATTTTCTGATGAGACAAATTTCTAAAAAATAAAACAGCAATACAGATACAGTTTTTGTAAATTGCAGCATAACAGTTTTATTTTTATGGCAAATTCTAATTACTTATATCTCCAGTTTGCGGACCGAATCGAAAAACAAATAAAATCGGGTGTTTTAAATGTGGGTGATAAGCTGCCTTCTATTCGCGAAGTTTGTGCTGAAACGGGATACAGCATGAGCACCGTGAGTAAAGCCTACTATGAAATTGAAAGCAGATCGCTTATCGAGTCGCGGCCGCAGTCCGGTTATTATGTGAGTAATACTTCTGCCAGAATAATTGCAGAACCTTCGCCAAGCAAACCTATTTTGAGTGTAGAAAATATTGACCGGCAGGATTTAATTGATCAGGTTTACGGCAATATGACCGATAAAAATATTACAATGCTGTCTTTGGGATTTCCGTCAAATGAATTACTTCCTATTGCAAAATTAAACAAGGGAATGGTTCAGGCGATGCGGCAGCTGCCCAACAGCGGCACGAGTTATGAGCAGGTTCAGGGGAATTCTAATTTGAGAAAAGAAATTGCACGCTCGTCTTTTACCTGGGGCGGTTCCTTGACAGAAGCTGATATTATTACAACTCCGGGATGCACAAGTGCAATATCGCATTGTTTAATGACTTTGACCAAACCGGGAGATACAATTATTACAGAAAGTCCTGTGTATTTTGGCATCCTGCAGCTGGCCAAATCATTGGGCTTGTATATTATGGAACTGCCGACCAATATGACAACGGGAATAGAATTGGAGGCGTTAAAAAAGGCTCTTTCGACAAAAAAAGTAACCTTGTGTCTCTTGATGAGCAATTTTAGTAATCCGTCCGGAAGTATGATGCCGATTGAGCATAAAAAGGAAGTCGTGAAATTGATGGAGTTTTACAATATTCCGCTGATTGAAGATGATATTCACGGCGATTTATACTTTGGATCCAGCCGGCCAACAAATTGTAAAACCTACGACGAAAGCGGGATTGTACTTTGCTGCAGTTCTGTTTCCAAAACACTAGCGCCGGGTTATCGTGTGGGGTGGGTTTCTCCGGGGAAATTCAAAAAACAAATCTTACGGAATAAAATTTACCATACGCTCTCCTCTCCTACTATTACGCACGAGGTTGTGGGAGATTTTCTTAAAAACGGACGTTATGAAAATCATCTTCGTAAAATCCGCCAGATTTTAAGTCATAACTGCAGCAATTATATCAATACTGTTTTAGAATCTTTTCCGGCGGGAACAAAGGTAAATCAGCCTCAAGGCGGTTTTTTTCTATGGGTCGAATTAGATAAAAACATAGATACGGCGGCTTTTTATCAATTGGCGATGAAACAGAACATTAGTATTGCGCCAGGGAGAATTTTCTCTTTACAGGATCAATTTTCGAATTGCATGCGGTTGAGTTTTGGTCTTCCGTGGACGAATGAATTACGCCAATCAATACAGACTTTAGGCAAATTGGCTGCAAAACAGTTGTAAATTAGCGTATGGGAAATGAAATGCGAATTACCCGGATTAGCAAACAAAAACACGAACAAAAAAAAACCGAAGCAATTCAACTTCGGTTTTTTTTATGAATTTTTTTTATTGTTTTTGGGTACAGATTGTCAATTATTCTATCGCTATTTAGCTGCTTTTAAATTATCAATCATTTTTGGTAATTGAATAATTTTATATAATGAATCTTTTTTTGTTTCGTCTAATTTTCTCCATTCAATACCGCCAATTTTTGTTTCCATATCATATTCTCCAATCAACCCGTCAAGTAAAATATAAACCGCATTATTCATAGATGCAGATTCTCTATAATTTCTAATATTTAATTCAACATCGAGTTTATCTAAATTCTTTTTATAACGAAAATAAATATCGTCGTAAGCTACTTTTAGTGAGTCATCATAAACAATCTGCAAGTCATCTCCCTTATTTCTTTGTCTAAAAGCTTTAATTTCCCATTTTTTGAATTTTGGAGCTTTTTCTACCAATTTAATGACTGCCGGAAAAGATGCTATGATACCATCCGCCGATACTATAAATTCTCTGGTGCCATCTTTACGGATTTTACTAAATTCGAAAACAAGATTGGAGTCAATTTCTATTAATTTTCCCTGTAATTCATCAAAGATTTCTTCCTGATTATTTTCAAACTTATAAATCCTTTCCTGATTGGATGAAAACCAATTCCAAAAATCTTCTTCTTTTTCTTTTGAAGAACAAGAAAATATTGAAAGTGCGAGTAAGAGAATTGAAATGAATTTCATAGCTGATTTTATAAATGGTTTGATTTAATGCGATTAAGGGATTTAGAATGCTTATCCGTTTTTATTCTTTTACTTTTAATTAATACTGCTCTTTTGGCAGCTTAAAGTCTCGACAATATACTAAAATATCACAATTGAGAAACTGATTTTAATCTCAACCGAAAATTAATCGCACATCGTGGAATGCGTGAGGGATTGAGGCGGTATCGCCCGATTTAGAAAAACAAGGCTTTTTAGCCGTAGTTTTTTCTAAATTGGGAATATAGCCGAAAGCCCGACCCGCCTTTTTCGGCGGGACACGCCCAAAAACTTTACAAGATCTATTAAAATTAATTTACCCGCAATATTGTCATTTCGACAAGGAAGAAATGACAAAATGATGTGCTGAAGTAAATAAAAAAAGGCCGGACAGTGCAACTACACACTGTCCGGCCAACAATTAAAAAGACCAAAATTAAAAATTATAAAACATAATAAGCGTTTTTATCTGCTTTCTTAGGTTCGTCTTGTAAGTCAAATTCTTTCAAAATATCAAATTCACTTTGATATTCGTTCAGCATTTGTTTTATATTTTTTTCGATTGTATTGGCAATAGTCGTAACCGGCGTATCTGTTGGTCTGTTTTCAAAAGGGTCCTGCAAATGGATTGCCATTCTTTCGATTAAAAAGAAAGCTGCGGCAATTGCGGTAATCAACGGAATGGCAAACCAGCTCAAAACACTTGTTAATCCAAAAGGAAGCAATAGAATAAACAAACACAATGTCAAGCGAATGTACATGCTGTATGTTGTTGGAAAAATGGTGTTTTTAATTCGCTCACATTTACCCATTTCATCACATAATCTGGATAAGGTATTGTCCATTTCTACCTGTTGGTACATATTGATTCGCTTTTCGTTTTTAGCATTTCTAAGATCCCTCGCATGGAGCATTAAAATTGCATTTGGAACGTTTTGATGATTTTTTATAAATCGTATTTCTTCTTCGCTTACCAGCCCATGAAGCGGTTGTATGGCATCTTTATTTCGTAAAGCCTGCCCCAAACTGTAACACCACGCAATTTGTCTTTTAGCAAAATTTTCTTTGAACTCACTTGCTTCAACTGAAAAATCAGGATCTTTATAAAATGTCAGCATTTGACGAATTAAGGTTCTGGAATCGTTTACAACAGCGCCCCAGACAATACGGGCTTCCCACCATCTGTCATAAGCCTGATTAGACTTAAAAGCCAGCAGTAAGGATATAATTGTTCCAATCATGGTTGGAATCGCAATTGGAATATCTACAGGAAGGTTTATAAAATAATAATGAAATATTTCAAAAAGTATGGTATAAGCCATTACAAGTGCAATCTCTACTTTAATTTTCCCGAGAATGTACCTCATTGGAATTCTTTTCTTTAATAACATATTTTCGGTTTTAAATTAAGTTTAATTTTAAAAAAATGGTTTATACCATTTCGTAAAGTGATAATACAGGAAGTCCTAATTTGTCTGTACTATTTTCTTTTTTAGATTTTTTGAAATTGATTTTTTCACCTTTACGGGTTTCTACCAGCAAATCGATGTCGTATTTTGAAATGGCTTCAGATAAATAAGGCGCAAATTGCTCGTAATTATCATCAAAGTTGGTAGTCTGGCTCACAATTTCGTATGAGAAGTTCTGGCTTAAAAACTGCTGCACATCCTTAACGTGCATGTTGGCTTTGCCATTTTCAATGTAAAGTGCTTTATTGAAATCATCTTTGGTATATTCTGAACTTAAATGTAAAATTGGGCACTTTAGATTACCGGTTAATTTTACTAAGTATTGATGAACTCGCTTTGTTTCTTGTTTGTATGAATTGGTCAATATTACCAATTTTACATCAAAAGCATCGATGATTCCTTTAAAAATAGGCGCTGAAAGTCCGTACTGGTTGTGTACTTTAATTTTGCAATTTGGCGTATTTTCTATAATATAACGGCTGGTTTCAAGCACCAATTCCTGACTTGCAGTAAGTTCAGTTCGCATTTCGCGTAGAAATTGTGCCGACGAAAAAGCATCGGGAGCATCTGCAGAGAGCATTAAAATAATCTCACAATTATTGTTTTTTGCCTGATTAACTGCAGATTTTACAGCAGCAATAGTATCTTCTTCTAAAGTAGTTGGTATAAGGAAATTTTTCATAAGTATACTTGTTTAGTTTATACATACAAAATAACTCCCCGCAAATTAAAGGTGTCTTAATCTAAAATTAGAATTTTCTAAGATTCAACATTAGAATTTTTAATGCTGCCTCTTTTGGTGTTGTCTTTTCTGAAAACAATAGTAACAATAGTTCCTTTGTTTTGCTCAGACTGAACCTGAATTTCGCCGTCGTGCATTCGGATAATTTTAGATGCTAAAGGAAGCCCCAAACCGTATCCTATATATTTAGCAGCGATTTTCCCTCTGAAAAAAGGTTCGTATAAATGCGGAATATCCTCAGGCGGTATTCCAATTCCGATATCATTGATGGCGATTTTAATCGATTCCAGATTTGCCGAAAGCGTTACAAATACTTCATTATTATCAGAATATTTTACGCCGTTTGTAATGATATTATTTATCGCAAGTTCTAAAAGCGGTTTGTTACACGGAATTAAAAGCAGATTAGAATCTTTTGGAGCAAAGTTAAACTTCATGCTCACGCGGTTGTCCGGATAAATTTTATCCAGATCAGATTTTACATCCATTAATAATTCATCGATTCTGGCAATATCGAGAACCTGTTTTTTTCCGTCGTAACCTGTCTGCGTGAGTTTAAGCAGGCTTTCGGTTAAATTTCCTAATCTTGATGCCTGGCTGTAAATATTCTGCAGTGATTCTATGTATTCCGGAACCGCACGCTCTTTTAGCAGCATAATTTCCGATTCGGCAATAATAGTCGTAATGGGGGTTTTTAATTCATGAGATGCATTATTAATGAAATTGGCCTGTATCTCAAAAGAGGTTTCCAATCGGTCCAGCATATCATTAAAAGTCAAAGTAAGATCTGAAATTTCGTCTGAGTTTTTAACTTCCGGCAATCTGTTATGCAAATTTGAAGCGCTGATTCTGTTTACTTCTTTCGTAATTCTGGCAACAGGATTAATAACACGTTTTGCCAGAAAACGTCCTAAGAAGAAAGCCAGAAAGACAAAACCAATACCGCCAAAAAGCATTATTTTGACAATATAGATTGTCGTCGTTGTGCCTTTTCTGTCTCTGGCACCGACAACTACAATATATCTTTGATTATTTTCGGTAAAAATCTGTCCTAGATAATACTTATTATCGATTTCAAAAAAGTCTTTACCTGTTTTTAGAATATTGGTATAAAAAGTATTGGGCAGATTAAGATTGGTATTGTAATCAAAACTATTGGCGCTGTTTATTTTCAGAACATATTCTTCTTCTTCAATAAGTTCTTCCAGACCATTTTTTTTCAGATTAGAATAATACTTTATTTTTTCGGGATCATTTTGAAAATGAATGGAGGCCACAATTTTAGCCCGGTCTTCTAATCGTTTTAAGAAATAATAACGATTATTTTCTCTGAATAATACAAAAACAATGATACACAATAGCAAGGTACTAAAGGTAGAAAGTGCTACGTACGTATAGGTAATTTTTTTTCTAATATCCATTTTATGGCTTTAAAACATAACCAAGTCCCTTCATCGTATGAATGAGTTTGGTTGAATAAGGTTTATCTATTTTTTTTCGCAGATAGGTAATATAAACATCGACAACATTGGTGTTCATATCAAAATTTATATCCCAGACATTGTCTAAAATTTGGTCTCGAGATACAATTCGGCCGGCATTTCTAGCCAGATAATAGAGTAATTTAAACTCTTTGGCAGTTAATATTATAGATTCTCCTTCTCTTTTAACCGTTTTGGCGGGTCCGTTTATTTCTAAATCACCAATGGTTATGGCATCAATTTTTTCTGTTTCCTGATGTGCGCGGCGATTTAATGCACTTACTCTTGCATCTAGTTCTCCAAACTTAAAAGGTTTAACAAGGTAATCATCAGCGCCGGCGTTGAGTCCGGTTACAATATTTTCTGAAGTTCCTAAAGCCGTTAAAAGTAAGATAGGCACAAAATTTTTGCCGGCACGCAGTCTTCTGCAAATTTCGATTCCGTTAATATCGGGCAGCATAACATCTAAAATAACTACGTCGAAATTGTAATTTTGGATCATTTCAAGGGCTGTTCTGCCATCAAGTGCCACGCTTACTTCGTTATTGTTTTCGGCAAATCCTTTTCGTAAAATGGATAAAAGATTTGGTTCGTCTTCGACTATTAGTAATCTCATGTTTTTATTGTCTTATAACAAAAATAGGAATTGAGTTTAAAATTCAGATCACAATAATTTAGAATTATGAATTTATTGTGAAGAAAGCAATATTAAGGTACAAAAAATAAACTTAATGTTTATTAACCTTCTTATAATTTACGTAATGTGTATTTAAAAGGTTTCGCCGGCATTCAAATAAAAGCCTTTAGAGTTATTTCCCCATGCATAATCGACAATTAGATTGGTTCGGGTGGCCTTATCGATTAAAATGCGCAGCCCTATTCCGACTGACGGCTGTACAGAATTAAAAAGACGCGTATTGGTATCTGGATTACTGGCTGTAATAAAATTGGTAAATACCGTGCCGCTGAACATTTGACTGCAGGTAATGGGAAACCTAAGTTCTGTTGAAAGATACAGCAGATTCGTTCCTCTGAACAATCCCTGGGTATATCCTTCTCCGCTCCTGCTGCGCTGATCCCAGCCTATTGCCGGCAGATTTAAATACGGAACTTTTCCGTTGGTCACAAATTGCCCGTAGGTCCAAATTCCTAAAATATAACCTTTGTTTTTGCTGGAAAGCGGTATAAAATTGCGGTACTCTGTGTACAAAACATTGCTGTATTCCTGATTTTTAAACAATATAGGATTAAACCTGTAGTTGATATTGGCAAACCAGCCGCTCGTTGTATTGACCTGATTGTCACGAGAATCATAGACCAAATTAAGACTTATTCCTGTCAAATAATATTCTAAATTATTAAATCCGTACTTTTTATTATAATCATAATGATAGGTAAATTTACCGTTTGCGATATCCAGTTCTTTATCTTTTATAGAAGTATACCAATCGATATTGATCCCGCCGCCAACATAAAAATTAGGTTTTATCTCGAAAGAAGCCGTTTGGTGAAATTTAAAATAGTTATAATCCATTGGCTGTGCGAGAGAATCAATACTAAAATCCGGTCCTTGGTCCCGCCGAGGTGGTATAATATCAGTTCCTAGTCCGTAATTGGGCTGCGAAAATATATATATTCTATAATCGCCGCTGAGGAATATTTTATTGTTTTGGAGCAGTATATTGTTTTTTATATTGACAAGCCACTGTTTTTTAGCAGTATATGTTATACCTAAATTTGCGATTGAATATTTGTCTGTCTTACTTTTTCCTTTAAAGGTATATTGGGCAACTGCGCCAAAAACTAATCCGGTTGCGGGCTGAGAACCAATAACGGGAATGACAAGAAAAAAACTGTTTTTTACAGGTTTTACGACATAAATAGAATCTTTCTTTTTAAAAAGTTCCAACAATGTTTTGGGCGGACAGATTTCCGGATTATTGGTTTCCGTTTGTGCTGTTATGGTAAATCGAACAAACAATAGCAATCCGAGAATGAATTTGTAGTGAAAATAATTATTTTTTAAAAATTTTACCATTTGCCAGTTTTAATTTTTTCGGAATAACAATCTATACTTATGTAAATATATAGCTAATTTTCAACACTTTAAATATCAATATATAATAAAAAAAGCCGTTAAAATAAATTAACGGCTCTCTAAAACTTACCGATGCAAGTTTGTTATTTTGTAATAAACCTGGGGTGAATTAAATTCTCCAAAGAATAAATTTCATCCCATTTTTCCTGCGTGATTAATTTTCTTTCGATTACAGCAATCTGATGCACGCTTTTATTCATTTTTAATGCTTCACCGGCAATACTCGCACTTTCTTCATATCCTAAAATCGGATTCAGCTGTGTTACGATTCCAATACTGTTCATTACCATATTATAGCAGTGCTCCACATTTGCCGTGATGCCCGTAACACATTTATCGATTAAAGTCTGAATGGCATTTGAAAGATAATCCAGAGATGTAAACATCGCAAAAGCAATTACTGGTTCCATCACATTCAATTGCAATTGACCTGCTTCAGCTGCCATCGTAACGGTCAAATCCTGTCCGATTACATAAAAACAAGTCTGATTTACGACTTCAGGAATTACCGGATTTACTTTTCCGGGCATAATAGATGAGCCAGGCTGACGGGCTGGAAGATTAATCTCATTTAGCCCTGTTCTTGGTCCGGAACTCAACAATCTTAAATCGTTGCAGATTTTTGATATTTTTACAGCAGTTCTTTTTAATGTTCCCATTATTTGCACGTAAGCTCCGGTATCTACAGTAGCTTCAATTAAATCCGGAGAAAGTGTTAACGGAATACCCACTTCTGCTGCCAGATATTTTACACAAATTTCCGGGTATCCTTCTGGTGCATTTACCCGCGTTCCTATTGCTGTTGCGCCCATATTTACTTCTAAAACCAAACTCTGTGCTTCTCTTAATCTTCGAACATCTTCGCCAATAGTGGTGGCATACGATTTAAATTCCTGACCTAAAGTCATCGGGACAGCATCTTGCAATTGTGTTCTTCCCATCTTTAAAACTTCCTTAAACTCCTCGCCTTTTTTAGCAAAAGCAACTTCTAAGCCTTCTAAAGTTGTAATGAAACTTTCCATTTTCAAATAAAGTGCAATTCTAAATGCTGATGGATAAGCATCATTTGTAGATTGAGAACAGTTGACATGATTATTAGGATGCAGGAAATTATATTCGCCTTTTTTATGCCCCAGATATTCTAAACCAATATTCGCAATTACTTCATTGGCATTCATATTTACCGAAGTTCCGGCACCGCCCTGAATCAAATCGCTCACAAATTCCTTGTCGAATTTACCGGCAATAACCTGATCGCTTCCGTAGCAAATGGCTTCGGTTATTTTGGCATCAAGCGCGCCGCAATCTTTATTGGCCAGTGCTGCGGCTTTTTTTACATATCCCAAAGCTTTTATAAACAACGGTTCTTTTGAAATTGGAATTCCTGTAATATTAAAATTTTCTACAGCCCTGAAGGTTTGAATACCATAATATAAATGATCGGGAATTTCTAGTTCTCCCAAAAAATCATGTTCTTTTCTTGTTGATCCCATATTGTACAATTAGTGTGGTTTTACTTAAAAAAATCAGCGTAAAGCTACATTAAATTATAAATTTTATTTACAAATTCAAAGAATATTTTGGTCTAAAGTAGTATCTTTTCACCCTTAAAAATTACAAAAATAAAGTTGAAAAAAGAGAGCGAATATTTTCTTGATAAAGAATACGATACCATAATTTATGGCCGTGACGAAGTCAATTTTAAGGATTTTGAATGCTGTACTTTTACCAATTGCAACTTTTCTGCCTGCACTTTTTTAGCCGTTACCTTTATCGATTGTGTTTTTAATGACTGCATTTTCAGCGAAGCCAAGATTAATTATGTCGCATTTAGAACAGCAAGTTTTAACCGTTGCGAGATTAAGGAAGTAAATTTTGCCATGTGTGACAAACTGATTTTTGAAGTTCATTTTAACGACTGCATTTTAGATTTTTCGAAGTTTTATACTTTAAAAATAAAAGGCACTACTTTTACCAACTGCAGTTTAGTTGCAGCCGATTTTATGGCCGCAGATCTTACCGCTGTGCTTTTTGATAATTGCGACTTATACCGCTCAGAATTTGACAAAGCGATCGCCAACAAAGCCGATTTTAAAACGAGTTACAATTATACCATCGATCCATCCAAAACGAAATTGAAAAAAGCTGTTTTTGCTTTGAAAGAAGTAAAAGGACTGCTGTTTAAGCATGATGTAATTGTGAGTTAGAATAAACAAATGTAAGCTGACTTGCAGCTCTAATTACTTGTTATTTTAATTTTATACTTTCAGCAATTTGTTTATACTCTTGTATATATTTATAGCCTTTTGATATATCTGTTCCTATAAATTGAATTATACCTTTTGGAGATTGCTTCATATATTGATACATCTTCAGCTCTTTATCCTGAAAAATACCAATCATTTCGACTTTTATTATTTCATCTTCTCCCTGTTTGTATTTTTGTTCAGAAGTGACTTTTATCTTAACATTTTTCTCTTTAAAAATATTGTTTTGATATTTGTATATCAAATTGTCACTATACTTTTTTAAATCAAAACCATTTAGATTATTGGGTAATGTTCCTATAAAAAAATTATTGAGATAGATTGTTTCATTAGTTAATTTCTCATTTCCAAGAGTATACGCACCATAATTATTCATGACATTTGACAATTTGAATTCTGATTTTTTTAAATCAACCTTGTAAAATAAATTATCCTCAATATCATTCTTTATTTTTTTATCATAATATGTACTTAAAATTAAATCTGTTATTTCCTTTCTTTCTTTATCATTATTTTCGAAAATCCCCATAACCATTGTCGAAAATGAAGTATCACCAAATGCAAGAATTATTTGTTCAGATTCTTCTCCTTGCGGTGCAAGACAAAAGTAGGCATCATAAATACCCAGCTTTAATTCTTTTTTCACTCTTAATTTTCCGCCTTGCTTTTCTAATTCATTTATTTTACTAATTACATTTGGTATGGTCTTGTAATAATCATTATTGGGAATTTCAATAATCTGAAAATAATTTTTAGCATCTTTTTGAAATCTTTTTAACTCATTGTAGTATTTATAATTCTGAGATTCATTAATTAATACTTTTGTCCCCTTTACATTTATTTTATTTTCAATGTTCGAAACTGTAATTGCATCTGGAATATTGATTTGTGCTGTAGTTTCGCAGCTATAAATCGTCATTATAAAAAGAAAAAGTAACGTTATATATTTCATCTTTTTTATTATTTAAATAATAATTTATTGTGCAAAGATATATTTAAAGTTAATAAGGAATGTTTTATTTTATTTTTACCAAATTACATTTCTCTTTTTCATATTGGAGTATTCAAATATTTAAAATAAACGCTGCAAAACATTTATTTTAAAACTCTGATATTTTTCCCAAATAAATCCATAAAGCGCTATTTTTTTAACTCAATTATTATATTTTTGCAATCACTCAACCCAATTTCCAAAGAAAAATGGCAGAATTAGAAGTAATAAAACATACCAAAAAAATGCACGCAATCGCAACAGACAAAAAGCATACTTTTTTAGAAAAGGCAAAAGAAATTGGTTTAGAAATTTTTATCATTGTATTTGCGGTTTCCCTATCAATCTGGCTTCACGGATGGAGCGAACACAGGCACGAACAGCAACAGGTTAAAAAGTTTTTAATTGGATTAAAATCCGATATTCAGAGTGATGTCGATGACAGCAAATCACTAATAAAACAATATAAGGAATTTGGAGAAGTCTATACTTCGTTTAGTAATTTAGATAAAACCAAACCTTTTGATGCCGAAAAATTAAAAAAGCAATTGACATTTATTAACTTAAATACCTACTTAAGACCCAATATTTATAGATTTAACGGCTTTGTGTCTTCTGGCAGAATTGGAAATATTGAAAATGATTCTCTTTCAGTCAATATCCTGAAATATTACCAGCAAACGCTTTCAGAAGTAAATTCATCTGAATCAGGATGGATGTCACGCCAAAAAAAGCTGCAAATTTTTTTAGAGGAAAATGTAAATAATCCTGAAAGTATCGAAGAAAACTGGAGTGTATTAACAACGCCAAAAGGGAAGCAATTATCAAAGAATCTTATTCCGTGGGATCAGATTTATGAAAGATATAATAATCTAATCAAGTCTGGGGAAACCATCATCAAACAGATTGATGAAGAATATGATTTGAAAAAATAGTTTAATTTTTTAAATAGAAAAAGACCTGATTTTATACTAAAATCAGGTCTTTTTCTATTATTTTGATTTGAGAAGAATTACAACTGTTTCTCCAAAATATAATCCTCCATCAAATAGCCATTTCCAATTTCAATATTTACTTCCTCTTTAATTTCGAAACCTAATTTTTTATAGAAGTGCAATGCCGTATTAAACCGATTTACATTTAATAAAAGAGCTGCCGAATTGTTTTCAGAAGCTGCTTTCCCAATCCATCCAAAGACCTTTTTACCAAAACCTTTTCCCTGCGTTTCAGGCAGAAAATAAATTTTATGAATTTTTGTTATGGCTTCCTTGTTATAATGATGTTCAATTCCGATAAAGCCAATTGTTGATTTTTCATCTGAAATCAAATAAAACAATTGTTCCTTATTCTGAATCTGTTTTGATAAAGCTTCATCAGAATAAATTAAATCTAACATATATTGTAACTGCTTCTCAGACAATATTGGACCGTAAGTAATAGGCCATGTGATATGAGCAATTTTCTGAATTATTTTAATATCACTAATGGATGCTTCTGAAATTGTAATCATATTATACTGTAAAATGCTTTTATTATTTGGTAAAAATTTGATTTTCCTGTTCGCTTACTCTTATAAATGTCGTGCGTTTTGTCAATTCTTTTAATCTTGATGCGCCCACGTACGTGCAGGCACTCCTTAAGCCGCCTAAAATATCTAAAACGGTACTGATGACATTGCCTTTAAAAGGAACCTGAACTGTTTTTCCTTCACTTGCTCTGTATTCGGCTACGCCTCCTACATGTTTGTCCATGGCAGTTGTAGAGCTCATGCCATAAAATTGTTTGAATTTTTCGCCGTCTATTTCGATCAGCTCTCCCCCGCTTTCTTCATGTCCTGCGAGCATGCCGCCAAGCATTACAAAATCAGAACCTGCGCCAAAAGCTTTTGCGACATCGCCGGGAGTACTACAGCCTCCATCGCTGATAATATGACCACCCAAACCGTGAGCGGCATCTGCACATTCAATAATCGCAGAAAGCTGCGGATAGCCTACGCCTGTTTTTACACGCGTTGTACACACAGATCCCGGACCAATTCCAACTTTTACGATATCAGCACCAGCCAAAAGTAATTCTTCGACCATTTCGCCGGTAACAACATTTCCGGCAATAATGACTTTATCCGGATATTGTTTTCGGGTTTGTTTTAAAAACTGAACAAAATGCTCTGAATAGCCATTGGCAACATCTATACAAATAAATTTCAGTAAAGGATTTGCGGTTATAATGTGACCTATTTTAGCGAAATCTTCTTTTCCGGTTCCTGTACTAATGGCAATATAATCGTAGAATTCCGGTGCTGTATTTTGTAGAAATGCATTCCATTCCTGAAGAGAATAGTGTTTATGAATGGCTGTAAAAAGCTTTTCTTTAGCTAAAACCTTAGCCATTTCAAACGTACCAACCGTATCCATGTTAGCGGCCATAATCGGAATTCCTGTCCAGATTGTGGTGCTGTGCAAAAATTTAAAATTTCGTTCTAAAGAAACTTCCGATCTGCTTTTCAGCGTTGATCTTTTTGGGCGGATCATGACATCTTTAAATCCTAATTTCAAATCAGTTTCTATTCTCATGGTTTTACAGTTTGGTTACTTTCAAATATACAATTTTAGATTTTACATTGCAGATTTTAAAGCACTAAACTTTTAGATTCTTGGAACGCGGATTATACGGATTCGCTATCGCGAAAACGCAGATTTAAAACGGATTTTTATTTTTTAATTTCACAAGTTACACAAAATTAACACAGAGATTCACAAGTTTTTTATTACGTCATTTACACTTCGCTCGACAACAACATGAAACTTGAAACTTTTTTAAACTTGAAACAAAATTTTTCTATCCGTGAATCGTTTCGCCTTTTCCGTAATTAGAAATAATAGATTCTTCGTAAGCCAGCCATTCTCTCCAGCGTTTTTCAACGTCAATGCCAACACCATATTTTCTGGCGTAGGTGATGAAAGTTGTGTAATGTCCCGCTTCACTTTCCATTAATTCCCGGTAAAAAACAGCCAGTTCTTCATCTTGAATATTTTCAGACAATACTTTAAAACGTTCACAGCTTCTGGCTTCAATCATAGCCGAAAAAAGCAATCTTTCAACAAGACCAGAAACACGGCTTCCGTCGCCGCTTTTCTTCATATACAAGTAAAGCTCATTTACGTAATCGTCTTTGCGTTCGCGTCCTAATTTTAGCCCTCTTTTAATGATGATATTATGCACCTGCTCAAAGTGATCAATTTCTTCTTTGGCTAAAGCCAATAAATCCTTCACTAAATCCTGATGTTCAGAATTATTAGTGATAATTGTAATCGCGTTTGTTGCTGCTTTCTGCTCGCACCAAGCGTGATCTGTCAGGATTTCTTCAATGTTTTTCTCAACAATATTTACCCATCGAGGATCGGTTGGCAGTTGTAATCTTAGTACGCCCATTTTTTTAAGTCTTAAAGTTAGAAAGTCATAAAGCCCCAAGTCAAAAAATAAAAGTCGAAGATCAAAACTTAAAATAGAAATTTACATTCTATTGTAAGACTTTCGACCTTCGACTTTAAAACTTTATGACTAATTTAGTATACGAAAATCGGTCTTTCGCTCATCATTTCGTTTACTTCGTTTGCTACTTCTTCGATTACTTCTTCATTAGTATGATCAGCAAGTACTTTATCGATTAATGCTACGATAGTTTCCATATCTTCTTCTAACAAACCACGAGTTGTGATTGCAGCAGTTCCAACACGAATTCCTGAAGTTACGAATGGTGATTTATCATCAAACGGAACCATATTTTTATTTACTGTAATTTCTGCTTTTACCAATGCATTTTCAGCTTCTTTACCAGAAACACCTTTGTTTCTTAAGTCAATCAGCATCATGTGGTTATCCGTTCCTCCAGAAATAATATTGTATCCTCTTTTTACAAAAGCATCTGCCATTGCATTTGCATTTTTCTTCAGCTGCATTGCATAAGTAAAGAATTCATCTTGTAAAGCTTCACCAAAAGCAACCGCTTTGGCCGCTATAATATGCATTAAAGGACCGCCTTGATTTCCAGGGAAAACAGCCAAATCTAATAAAGATGACATCATTCTGATTTCTCCTTTTGGAGTTTTTAAACCTTGTGGGTTTTCAAAATCTTTCCCCATCAAAATTAATCCACCGCGTGGTCCGCGTAATGTTTTATGTGTTGTTGTAGAAACAATATGACAATGTGGAATTGGATCATTCATTAATCCTTTTGCAATAAGACCTGCAGGATGAGAAATATCAGCAAATAAGATTGCTCCTACGCTGTCAGCAATTTGTCTGAAACGCTCAAAATCCATATCACGAGAATAAGCCGAAGCTCCAGCAATGATTAATTTTGGCTGTTCTTTAGTCGCAATTTCCTGAATTTTATCATAATCTAAACGACCAGTTTCAGCATCTACACCGTAAAAAACAGGACGATACAAACGACCCGAAAAGTTTACCGGAGAACCGTGAGTCAGGTGACCACCGTGCGATAAATCGAAACCTAAAATAGTATCGCCAGGATTTAAACATGCGTGGTAAACTGCCGTGTTTGCCTGAGAACCTGAGTGAGGCTGTACGTTTGCGTAAACAGCACCAAATAATTCTTTAGCTCTGTCAATTGCAATCTGCTCAATAACGTCAACTACTTCGCAACCGCCGTAGTATCTTTTGCCAGGATATCCTTCAGCATATTTGTTAGTTAAAACAGAACCAGCTGCTTCCATTACTTCATCACTTACAAAATTCTCTGAAGCGATAAGTTCTAATCCGTGAATTTGTCTGTCTTGTTCCTCTAGTATAAGGTTAAAAATTTGTTCGTCGCGTTGCATTTTTTCGTTTTTCGTTAATTTCCTGCAAAAATACAAAAAAACGTTTGTGATACTGTTAGATTATGATATATTTGACATAGAATTTTTCAACAAATAATTAACATTCACATGCCAATAACCGCTAACGATACCAAAAGAAAATCATGGTTAGAAGTACCAGAAAATAGTGACTTCCCTATTCAAAATATTCCTTTCGGTGTATTTCTTACTAAAGAAAATGTCGTTACTGTAGGAACAAGAATTGGCGATTACGCTATAGATTTAGGGGCTTTACAACAATTAAACTATTTTGAAGGAATAGATTTAACCGATGATATGTTCATGCAGGATACGCTTAATGATTTTATTTCTGACGGAAAAAAAACATGGCGTTTAGTTCGAAATCGTATCGCTGATATTTTCGACGAAACCAATGCGCAGCTTAGAGATTCAACAAAAGACCGCGATATTGTTATTTTTAAAATCGATGATGTCGAGATGCAGCTGCCCGTTTTAATTGGCGATTACACTGATTTTTATTCGAGTAAAGAGCACGCGACGAACGTTGGAAAAATGTTCCGTGATCCTGAAAACGCTTTATTACCAAATTGGCTGCACATTCCGGTTGGCTACCACGGAAGAAGTTCTACTATTGTACCGTCTGGAATTCCGGTTCACCGACCAATGGGACAAACTTTGCCGGCTGGCGAGAAATATCCGGTTTTCGGACCTTCTCGTTTGGTTGATTTTGAACTGGAAACCGCTTTTATAACGACTGACGTTAATGTAATGGGAGAAAATATCCCAACGTATGAAGCGGAAGATTATATTTTCGGAATGGTTTTATTGAATGACTGGAGCGCGCGCGATATTCAGAAATGGGAATATGTACCGCTTGGGCCCTTCTTAGCCAAAAATTTTGCAACCTCAATTTCTCCCTGGATTGTGACTATGGATGCTTTAGAGCCTTTTAGAACTAAAGGCCCGAAACAAGATCCCTCACCGCTTCCATATTTACAGACAAAAGGAAAAAAAGCTTTTGATATTCATTTAGAAGTATCTATAAAACCTGAAGATGCTTCGGAAACTGTAGTTTCTAAGTCAAACTTTAAATATTTATATTGGTCAATGAGCCAGCAGCTAGCGCATCATACCTCAAACGGATGCCGTGTTAATTCTGGTGATATGATGGGTTCAGGAACTATTTCAGGCCCAACTCCAGATAGCTTTGGATCGATGTTAGAATTGACCTGGGGAGGAAAAAATCCGATTATTTTAAAAGACGGAACTGAACGCAAATTCATTGAGGATAATGATACCGTAATCATTAGGGGTTTCTGCGAAAACGCTGAAGTAAGA
>Ga0247811_1000073_pt1 | contig 35995 bp, 27 predicted proteins | sample UWRJL134311R1_FD_189018 | JGI IMG/M metagenome (GOLD analysis project Ga0247811, IMG submission 189018) | Plant litter microbial communities from Arlington Agricultural Research Station in Wisconsin, United States - UWRJ-L134-311R-1 | ecosystem: Environmental > Terrestrial > Plant litter >...
ACAATTAACAATTAATAATTAATAATTATCTCGGAATTTCAACTGTTTCAATAATTTGTTTGATAATTTCTGAGCTTGTAATACCTTCCATTTCGCGTTCCGGTGCTACAATGACACGATGCTGCAAAACTGGAATCGCAGCTTCTTTAATATCTTCGGGAGTTACAAAATCACGCCCGCGTATGGCAGCGAAGCCTTTTGAGGCGTTCAAAATTGCAATCGAAGCACGAGGAGAAGCTCCTAAATATAAAAAGGCATTCTCGCGTGTGTTTACTACGATTCTGGCAATATATTCCAATAAATTCTGCTCTACCCTAATTTGTTTTATTAAAGCCTGGTATTGGTTTATTTCAACCGCAGAAAGAATCGTTTTTATGGACTCTAATTTGCCATGATCTTGCAGCAAATGCTCTCTCTGAATGATTAGAATTTCTTCATTTAGTTTTGGATAATCAATCGTGATTTTAAATAAAAAACGGTCTAATTGTGCTTCCGGCAGACGATATGTTCCTTCCTGCTCAATCGGGTTTTGCGTGGCAATAACCAAGAATGGAGTTTCCAGCTGAAAAGCAGCACCATCGATGGTAATCTGGCGTTCTTCCATGACTTCAAAAAGTGCTGCCTGCGTTTTGGCCGGCGCACGGTTGATCTCATCAATTAAAATTAAATTAGAGAATATAGGACCTTTTTTAAACTCAAATTCGGAACTTTTCAAATTAAAAATTGAAGTTCCTAAAATGTCAGACGGCATTAAATCCGGCGTAAACTGAATCCGGCTAAAGCCAATATTCAATGTTTTCGATAATAATTTGGCCGTAATCGTTTTGGCAACTCCGGGAACGCCTTCTAATAAAACGTGTCCGTTTGATAAAATCGCGACCAAAAGCTGATCGATCATTTTTTGCTGCCCGACAATTACCGTTTCTAATTCTTTTTTGATGCTGTTAATGTGGTCTAAAAGCGGCGCTAAGTTTATTCTTGTTTCAAAATTCACATTTTCATTTGTGATTTCGTTTTCTGGGGTATTAATATCGTCCATGTTTGGTATGTTTTCTATTGAATTAGTTGGTGTATTATGTACATCTTGTCATTTCGAGGAACGAGAAATCACATTCGGAGCGCAACCGCTGTGTTTCTAGTGTGATTTCTTCTGCGTCTAAATGACAATTGGATATTTTCATATTAATTTAAAATCTTTTCAATGGCATTATTGAGTCGGATTAAATCTTCTTCAATGCTTCCGTGATAACTATTTCGGTGTTCGTTGATCAAAAATACGAGTTCCTGAATATCTGTTTCTTCCTTTCCGGTTTTGTGATGTAGTTTTTTAATAAAATCATCATCCAGTTTTGTGGTGTCGATCAGATATTCATTTCGGATTCGCTCTAATAAATAAATGATTTTTTTATCGATAATATTGCTGTGATCGCCTTCCTGATAATATAAATTCCCAATGGTTTTAGTAAAATCTACCGTTAAATTGGGGAGTGGTTTTAAAATCGGCACAATGCGCTGCTTTCGTTTTGCATTAAAAATCATAAAAATCAGAACTCCGATTAGAAAGAAATACCACGCCCATCGTAAGGCCGGCTGGCTATGAATGTAGCGCAGCGGCGAATTAGAAATCTGCTCATTATTCTGCCCTTTTGTGTACCAAAAAACAGCTTCGTTAGGAAGATAAGACAACACATTTTCAGCATATTGATAATGATCGTTTTTTAATAAATTAAAATTGGTAAAAGCTGCAGGCTGCGTGTGCAGATAAAAATTACCGCCTTTGTATGCCACTTTTATAAAATTAATATGTCTTTGTTTTTTTGCATTATTCTGATATCCTAAAACAGTAGTATTCAACGTATCAATTTTAGAAAAGTAGACTTCAGAGGCAGTCGTAAAAAGATATTTTTTCGGATTCACTTTTTTATTGGCCATCCACATTGCCGTGCTGTCAGTTTGAAGGAAATCGGATTGAAATTGAATCTTTAAACTGTCTGACAATATCTTAGGAAACGTTTTCATGCTTAAAAAAGCATTGTTTCCATGCGATACAAAATAAAAAATCTCTTTTATCGATTGGTCGTCAATCGTGTTATTTTCTGAAATATTTAAAAAAGTACCTTTTATAGTATAGGTTTCCACCAAAGTATCTGCGTCGTATTTTGAATCTAAAAACTCATACGGAGTAACTTTTGAAATTTTCTCTATTTTTTGATTTTTCAGAAGCCCCTTAATTTCCTTGTCAAAAACATAAAGTCCAAACGGAATTTTGTCATTAACGGCATAAGTCGGCCTCCAGTCAATAGGTTTGGGTTTATTGTGGTCTGCAATTAATATTAAGACTAAAATAAGAACCAGAATCGCAATGTATATTTTAATGCTTTTATTCATTGCTAAAAGTTTTTAGGGCATTCTTAAAACGATTCTCGGCTTTTTTGAATGTAGTTTCATCCATTTCAAATTCGCCATACCAAATGTAATTGTACAAGTACGACAAATAAGTAAAATCTTCTTTGTGAGCAGGTTTTTGAAGTTCGTATAAGTAATCAGAATTTGTTTTTTCGATATCCCAATCGATGTAATTATTTTGCGCCATAACCTTCAATAACCAAAGATAATAATAACGTACAGCGGCTCTTTTTTCTCCGCTTTGAATGCTTTCTTTAATTAAACTATCGAAATCTAAAAGGTGAATGTTTTTTTCGAGATCAGAATAATAGATATTTCTTTTGTTCGAATTTTTTCCAAAAATCCATTGCCCTTCTTTATTAATAAGCGCTTTTACAATGAAATAAATGACAGCTGTAATCACCACAACTGCAATAACCCGTATAACATTTGCAGCAAAATCTATAGATTTTTCGGTGGTTGTAAACGAGAATAAGTTTCTAAAAATACCGGCCAGCCATTCTAAAAAATGATCCCAGGCACTTTTTTCTGGTGCTTTGTATTCATAAACAAATTCCGGATCCGTATATTTTTTTTTGAAGTTTTTTTGAAACGTTTTGGCTTCAATTGTATCCGAATCGACCTGAATATCTTTCTCAGTATATTTTACAGCCGCCACTTTTGGCGGTGCTTCTGCAGCCAAAGTATCCTGAGCATTCGAAATGCTGCAGCAGATAAGAAATGATACTATAAAGAAAAATCTATTCATTACTATTTTCGATTAATTCAGTTTGAACCGGAATTTTTTCACTTTTTTCACCAAGACTAGAATAGATAATTCCCTGACTGATCATTATAATGTTACTAAAAATAGTGCCTAATGTAATCAGGATCATGAATGCAGCGGTCATGAAAAAGATCATTGTGGAGGAAAATTGAAACGATTTTGCATGAAAAATTGAATCTCCAATTGCAGCCGTAACGAAAATAATCACTGCCGAAAAATAAAATCCCATGGTCACAAATCCCTGAACGATATGGGCGATAACCATCATTATAAAAGTAGTGCACAATACTGACCAGAAATCTTCGATTAATAAATCGTAAGCTTGTTTTAGAGATTCGAAAAATCCTTTTTCTTCAAGTAAATAGGCATAAAAACTAAGACTTATAAAAGTGAATAATGTGGGTACAGTAATGACAAAAAGCGGAAAACCAATTATGATTAAACACAATATAAACAAGACCAGTGCAAGCAGCATTATGATGGGACACAAGATAAAGATAAATCCCATGCTGAATTTTAATATTTTCAGGAAGTTTTGCTGAAAGCTTGAAAATAGGTCGTTTAAAGTGATATGGCTGCCATTATTTTCACTTACTAATTTAAAATATAAAACAGGATAAGATAAATTAAATAAGGATAAAAGCAGGAATAAAAGAGAACCAATACCAACACAACTCCAAAAAAAGACTGTGCTGTTGCTAAAACAGCTGATCATATATTCAAGATGGCTGTCCCATAAATTAGCATCATAAATAACATTAAAATCAATGAGCAGGAGCCAATATAATACGGCACCCAAAAGGAGTAAAAAACCGGAATTTATGATGAAGTAGTTTTTGAAAAAATGTTTTCCAAAAAATTTAAAAAAGTTAAAAGTATCCGAGATATAGTCACTGATTTCTCGTTTTTTGAAAAGTAGAAACATTATAATGAGGTTGTTTTTTTGTGAACAATAGATGGATATACTAAATAATAAAAGGATATTACTGCTAATGTAAATAATATGATAAAACTGCTTAACCAATTGGGCATAGCAGCGGCATATCTGGTGATGAAACCTTCGAGAAATCCTGCGCTGATTGTAAATGGAAAAGTGCTTAAAAATATTTTAAAGCTGTTTTTAAAACCTATTTTAAAAGAATTTATTCTCGAAAAAGTTTTTGGGAACAAAATGGAAGCTCCTAAAATAAATCCGGCTGCGGCCTCGATTACGATAGCGAAAATTTCCATAGCACCATGAATCCAGATGGCGCGTACACTTTTCCAGAAACTTCCGTGTTCATAAAAAAAGTACTGAAACGATCCCAGCATCAAGCTATTACGAAGAAACATGTAAAACGTTCCGATGCCTCCGAAAATGCCAAAAAAGTAGCAGTTAGCGCCAACCTGAAGATTATTCATCGTAATGCCAATAAAACTTCCCCAATTTGATCCGGATCCGTAAACGGCCATCGGATCTCCTTTTTTGATGTTGTCTAACGTCATGTTAACATAATCGTCACCCACTATCAAACGAACAAAGTTCTGATCGTAACGTGCTGAGACTACACCCATGGCAACTGTTGCAAAAAAGAGCACAAATGCATAGAGCAGGTATCTTCTGTATTCGTACAGCAGCAATGGGACTTCGGTTTTAAAGAACGCTGCAATCCTGTTTTTTTCTGTGCGTTTGGTTTTGTAAATCTTTTGGTAAATCTGCGAAGCAAGATGATTCAAGTAAACAACCGTTTTGCTTTTAGGATAATAAGTTTGCGCATACGACAAGTCATTCATCAATTGAATGTACAAATTAGCTAACTCGTCAGGATTTTTTTTAGCTTTACCAAAAATTGCCAGCTCAAATTCGAGCCATTTTTCTTTATTTTGTTTTATGAAGGCGACTTCTCTCATTACAGGCTAAAATATAAAATATGTCAGAATTATCTATTAATACGACACAAAATGTTAAAATAAATTTCATAGCAGCTACTTTAGGCGAGCGGCTGGGAGCTTATTTTATCGATTTATCGATCAAAATCTCTTATGTGACGGTGGTTTGGGGAATATTTTTTTATTGGCTGAATTTTTATGTCATACTCGAAAATTCAGATTATTGGACGAGAAAAGCCATTTATATCATTTTTGCTTTTCCGCTGATGATTTATTCGATTACTTTAGAAAGTATTTTTGAGGGACAATCCATCGGAAAAAAACTGGTGAAGATAAAAGTGGTCAAAATTGATGGGTATCAGGCTGGTTTTGGTGATTACTTAACGCGCTGGTTTTTTAGCCTGATAGATTTTTTTGCTCTTGTGGGTCTTGCGGGTTTAATTGCCGTGATTACGAGCAAAAAATCACAGCGATTGGGCGATATGGCAGCGGGAACGGCCGTTATTACTTTAAAAAATAAAATCGATATCAGCCATACGATTTTAGAGGAAATCGGGGATTCGTATGTTCCTACTTATCCTTTGGTGATTAAATTGTCCGATAATGATATGCGTATTATTAAGGAAACTTTTAAGAAAGCCGAGGCGAAAAATGATCATGAAATAATTTACAAACTGGTAGCGAAGATTGAATCGGTGACTGGAGTAAAAAACCAATCAGGCAATAACAGCGATTTCATCAGAGTAATTTTGAAGGATTATAATTTTTATACTCAAAACATGTAGCTTTTTAACGAAGCTGAGATCCTTAGTTTTTTTATCATTTGGCTTTTTTGTGCGCTTTGTGCCTTACTACTACGAATATTTTTTAATTTATTTCTCCATATTTTCTTTTGAAACGGAATGCCCTAGCCCCGATGGGAGGGAAAATCCTTTTGCTTTTTTCTTTAAAAAGCAAAAGATTGGAAGGAACAGCGGGAATCAGCTCCTTAAAAAACCACTTTATTGCTGCTTAAAATTTATTTCATAACAATGCTTATAATTTATTTTCCTAATTTTAACAGGCATAGTTTGAGAAAGGCGTATTCTAAAAGTGAGCGCGATGTGAAATTTAATTCTAAATACCATGAAAAACAATAAATTATATGCAGTAATAATGATGTTTATTTCTGTTTTTTCTTTCGCTCAAGGCGGCAAAAAACTGGATAAAATTATAAAAAGAGATTATCAGATTATTGAATGCACGATTGCAAAAATGTCTGATAAAACGGTTGAATATTCTTTGCCGGGAGAAACACTTCAAATTTCGCTTGATGTGTCGCAGATTGCCAGAATTGATTTTGCGAGCGGCCGTTCACAGACTTTTGATGCCGCTGTAAATTCAAACGCTGCAGTTTCTTCCAATCAAAATAGTGCAGTTTTAGAAATAAAACCCAATACTATCGCCGTGCTGCCTGTTCCGTATGTGAACTCCGATAATCTGCAAAGCTCAGAAGAAATGGCAAAGTTTGCCCAAAATGATCTTTATAACAAACTGCTGGACAAGGCTGCCAATATTTTGCCGCTTACAGTTCAGGATTTGAGAACGACAAACAGTTTGCTGCACAAAGCCGGAATTGACTATAAAAACATTGATGAAACTCCGATTGAAGATCTGGAAAAAATTCTTGGCGTTGATAATATTGTGGCCGCAAAAGTTTCGTTTACCATAGGTGCAGGAACCACTGCAACAACGTACAATAGCGGCAATGCCAAAGTAAGCGACAATAATAAAAAGCTGAAAACCAATGACGTTTCGACCACAACGGCCAATACACAAGAATATTATTACTATACCGTTTACTTTGATATGTATAAAAATGCAGCAAAAATATACTCACAGACAAGAAAACCTTTTTTAGCCGTAAAAGACAGCTGGATGGATTCTGTTACTTATTTATTGAAAAGAAGTCCGATTTATGTGAAGAAATAAAGAATAATAAGAAAAGAATATAAATTAAATGGTAATTAAAGCTTTGCAGTATTTTACCTTTGAGCCTTTGCAGCTCTAAACCTTAAAAAAATGTTCCACTTATTAGATATTATTGGCACGATGGCTTTTGCCATGTCTGGCGCTTTAACGGCAATGCATAAAAAACTCGATCCGTTTGGGGTTTTTATTATTGCTTTTGTAACAGCAGTTGGCGGCGGAACGCTTCGTGATGTATTAATTGGGCGCACTCCTGTGGGCTGGATGCTGAATCTGCAGTATGTTTATGTGATTATTTTAGGTTTTGGACTAGCAATTCTTTTCAGAAAAAAGTTTGATAAATTACGCACTTCGCTGTTTTTATTTGACACCATTGGTTTGGGCGTTTTTACTTTAATTGGACTGGAAAAAGGAATTATGACTGGGCTTCATCCTGTCATTTGTATTGCTTTAGGAACCATGACGGCTTGTTTTGGAGGCGTAATCCGGGATATTTTGTGTACCGAGATTCCAACTATTTTTAGAAGAGAAATTTATGCTACAATCTGCATTTTTGGCGGTATAGTGTTTTTTGCACTTAAAAAATTAAACTTAGAAGATGATATTTTATATCTGGTCACTTCGGTTGTAATAATTGCAGCGCGGTTAATGGCAGTGAAATTTAAATGGTACCTGCCGGCATTTGATCACAAATAAGATTTTAAACAATATATTAGCCACAGATAAAATGGATTAAAAAGATTTTAACTGTGAACTTAAAAAAAAACACTAGAATCATTAAAATCTGTGGCAGCAAAATGACAAATTATACCGTAAAAAGATACCATAAAAACGATAAGGCACTTTGGACTGAGTTTATTACGCAGGCCAAAAATGCAACGTTTTTATTTCATCGCGATTTCATGGAATACCATAGTGATCGTTTTGAGGATTTTTCGCTTTTGGTTTTTGAAGAAGAAAAATTAAAAGCGGTACTGCCTGCAAATAAAAGCGGCAATTCTGTTTATTCGCATCAGGGACTTACGTACGGAGGTTTGGTTTTTATGGATAAATTAAAAGCCGGGAAAGTAGAATTGATTTTAGATGAAATTATGCTTTTTTTGAAAGAGAATGCAATTGAAACCTTTTATTATAAGCCAATTCCCAGCTTTTATTTTCCTGTGGGAAATCAGGAAACAGATTTTTTTTTATTGAGGAGAGGCGCCGTCTTAGAACATAAAGAAATGAATTTGGCTGTAAATCTCGAACTCCCTTTTTCTATTTCTAAAAGTAAATTAAAACATTTTAGACGAATTGAAAATCTTGATTTGGACATTGTCGAGGAACAGGATTTCAATCCTTTTTGGGAGGAAGTTTTAGAACCAAGACTCCTGGAAAAATTTAATGTAAAACCAGTTCACTCCAAACAGGAAATAGCATTGTTAAGAGAGCGGTTTCCGCAAAATATTAAGCAGTATTCTGTTTATCAAAATGAGGAAATTATTGCCGGAATAACACTTTTTGAAACTAAAAATGGCGTGAAGTCCCAATATGGAGCCACTTCAAAAAAAGGGGAAGAAGTGCGTGCGCTTGATTTTTTATTCATTAATCTGATTCATAAATACAAACGGAAAGGCAAGCGTTTTTTTGATATGGGAATTGTAAATGAAGAAAATGAAAGCGGGTATAATGCCGGCCTCTTAAAACAAAAAGAAGAATTAGGCTGTACCGTTTACAATCAGGATTTTTATAAAATAACTATAAAATGATACCATTTCTAGACCTGAAAAAAATAAACAAACCCTATGAAACTGCATTTCAGGAAAAACTGAAATTGGTTTTAGAAAATGGCTGGTATGTTTTAGGGAAAGAACTGGAAACATTTGAAAAGGCTTTCGCCGAATACAATCAAATGCAATATTGTATTGGAGTAGGCAATGGTTTCGACGCACTGGTTTTGATATTTAAAGGCTATATTCAACTCAAAAAACTGCAAAAGGGAGATGAAGTAATTGTCCCGGCAAACACGTATATTGCCAGTATTTTAGCCATTTTGCAAGCTGATTTAATTCCGGTTTTGGTCGAGCCAAAATTAGAAACCTACAACATCAATCCAGATTTGATTCAGGAAAAAATTTCTCAAAAAACAAGGGCCATTTTAGCCGTTCATTTATACGGGCAATTTGCCGAAATGGATAAAATAAATGCGATTGCAGAGCAAAATGATCTTTTAATAGTCGAAGATTGTGCACAATCTCACGGGGTTGCAAGTAACCTAAATTCTATCCCGAGGCTTCGGGAGTACAATCTAAAATCGGCTTCCGCTTACAGTTTTTACCCCGGAAAAAATTTAGGCTGTTTAGGCGATGGCGGTGCCATAACAACAAATGACACGGAACTCGCAAAAGTGCTTTTTTCGATCAGAAATTATGGTTCTGAACAAAAGTATTATAACGACTATATTGGCGTAAATTCGAGATTAGACGAACTTCAGGCTTCGTTTTTAAATCTTAAGTTGCCCAATTTAAACTCTGATAATGATAAACGACGCGCCATTGCAAAACGATATTTGGCTGAAATAAAAAATGATAAAATAATCCTGCCGTTTTGGGATTTTTCGGACAATCATGTGTTTCATTTGTTTGTGATTCGGACTGAAAACAGAGAAGCTTTACAGGAATATTTAACTCAAAATAATATTCAGACCGTAATTCATTATCCAGTTCCGCCGCACAAACAAAAAGCCTTTTTAGAATGGAATAATTTGTCGTTTCCGATCACCGAAAAAATTCACAACGAAGTTTTGAGTTTACCAATAGGTCCCGTTTTAACAGCGGCAGAAGTCAGTTTAATCATCAAAATTCTAAACCAATATTAATTCGTGTCGGATAGCAGCAAATCATACCAGCAGATTCTGAAAACCACTTCGCTTTTTGGCGCTGTTCATTTTTTTACGATTTTGATTTCGATTATCAGAACTAAGCTAATTGCTGTTTTTATCGGTCCGGCGGGAATGGGAATTATTGCTTTATTAAATTCAACTTTAAATGTTATCAGCGGTTTTTCTGGTTTGGGAACAGAAACCAGTGCGGTAAAAAATATTTCAGAAAACTATAAAAACAATGATTTTAAAACAGTTTCGACGACAATTCAAATTGTAAAAAAGGTTGTGTTTTTTACTGGTATTTTCGGGATGTTATTGACTATCCTTTTTGCAAAAGCATTAAGTACAATCGCTTTTGGAGATTCAAATCAGATGTACGCCTTTATATTTTTGGCCGTTACGGTATTGTTCAAACAATTATCAACAGTACAGCTGGCCGTTTTGCAAGGTTTAAGGCAAATGCAGTTGTTAGCCAAAGCCAACTTATACGGCAGTCTTTTCGGGCTGGTTTTTTCGATTCCGTTTTATTATTTTTTAAAGGTAGACGCCATTATTCCCACTATTTTAACTGCTTCGATAACAGCTTTAATTTTCTCTTTTTATTATTCGGATAAAGTAAAAATTGAAAAAGAAAAAGTTTCAAAAGGCGTTTTTTTCGCTGAAGGAAAATCGATTGTAAAACTGGGTTTAATGCTGACGATAAGCGGTGTTTTAACCCTTTTGTCAACGTATCTGGTTCAAATTTATATTGGTAAAATTGGGGGGTTAGAGCAAGTTGGTTTTTATAACGCCGGATTTACACTGTTGAATTCTTACGTCGGAATTATTTTTACCGTGATGAGTACTGATTATTTTCCGAAATTAGCAGCGGTTAATACTGATAACGAAAAAGTGAGATCGGGTGTTGTACAACAGGCTTTTATTTCAATTACCATAATAACGCCCATTATTGTGTTGTTTTTAACGTTCATTTCCATCATAATTCCGGTGATTTATACGGCAAAATTCAACGCGGTAATTCCAATGGTATGCTTTGGAATTTTAGGCATGCTGTTCAGGTCGGTTTCGTGGGCCATGGGATTTATTTTAATTGCAAAAGGCGATTCGAAAATGTTTATTAAAACAGCAGTTGGTTTCAATATTTTGTCCTTAATAATGAATATTGCAGGATATTATTTTGACGGATTGGAAGGCTTGGGAATTAGTTTTTGTTTGTATTTCCTGTTCCATTTTATAGGTTTAAAAATCATAACCAAAAAGCGATATGATTTTTATTTTGATAAAGATTTCTATCAAACCTATTTCGTTTGTTTTCTAATTTGTATTATTACTTTTTTGCTTCGATATATAGAATTTCCAATTCTAAAATACAGTTTAATGACAGTAATGGTTTTTGTTTCTTTGGCTTTTAGTGTGAATCAGATTAATAAAAAAACAAATTTAAAAGAAATATTTACAGCAGCAGTTCCGAAAAAAAATGATCAAAATGATGCAGAAAAGTTATAGAAAATACCGGTCTTTTTATCATCAGTTAAAGTTTTACCTTTCCGTAAACTGGACAAAAACGCTGTATTTTAATTTTAAGAAATTTCCTTTTGAAACGGCTGTAAAACTGCCTGTTTTCTTTTATGGAAAAGTAAAGTTTGCTTCGATAAAAGGTACAATTCAAATTGATGGAACTATTCAGAAAGGCATGATTGGTTTTGGCCAGCCGTACGAATTGAATACTGTTCATAAAGGAACTGCTGAATTTTTTGTTTTAGGAAAATTGACATTCAAAGGAAAGTTTCAATTTGGGAAAGACTGTTTTCTTTTCGTAGGAGAAAATGCCGTTTGCGAATTAGGAAATATGGCATCGATGGCGTCAAATGGCAAATTAATTTGTACTGAAAAAATTGTTTTGGGCGACTATGCCCGCTTTGGCTCAGAAGCACAGATTATCGACACCAATTTTCACGATTTGATCGATACTGAAACTGGAGAAAAACTCGAGAAATCGGCCCCGATTTTTATCGGAAATTATAATTTTATGAGTAATCGGGTTTCTATCTTAAAAGGAACCCAAACGCCTGATTTTTGTACAGTTGCCTCCAATAGTTTGTGTACAAAAGATTATAAAAGTTTAGGCAAAAATATTTTGATTGGAGGAATTCCGGCCAAATTAATCCGATCGAATATTGCAAGAGACTGGCAGGGAGAAAAAGAGCAGTTAGATCATTTTCTGACGGTTTGAAACTTAGTTTAAAATAAAAAATCCGCTTTTATCTGCGTCTTTAAGAAGTAGATCCGTTTCAGCTGTGTCCTAAATACGACGCGGCTTTAACAGATTTTTTTATTGTGTGAAATTGAGATTTCTAATTAGCAACAATAATTCTAATTCTTTGTTTTATTTCTAATAAAATATATCTCAATGACAATTTATAATCAGCTGTTTTATAAGCCAAAACCATTTCAAAATGCATTCTTTTTAAAATCGCTTTATGTTCTGTTTTAGATCGGTTTAAACGAATCGCTTTTAGAATAATAAGATAAGTTGAATAATTTATTTTCTTAGATCTGGCATCATTTTTTAAATGAAAATGAGTGCCAAAAGAAGTTGTAGAGATCCTTTTTTTGATTAAAATTTCATCAATATAATCAAAATCATACGTTCGTGAAGCCCGAATCCAAAGATCTAAATCTTCATACGCCAAATTTTCGTCATACCCTTTTAAGTCATCAAAAACAGATTTTTTAACCATTGACGAAACGGAACAAATACTATTGCCGCCAGAAATCACGCTCAAATAAATATCTCCCGTCTGTCTTTTTTCGATCGTTTTTTTAGATGCATCAACGGGAAAATAATAAAAATAAAAACTGCCCTTTTCATTTATTACTGCAGCATTTCCGTAAACCAAGCCCAGATTTTTAAATCGACTTTCTTTGAAAGCTTTTAATTGTAATGAAACGCAGTCTGGCAGTAAAATGTCATCGCATGCCAAATCAATTATATATTCACCTTTCGCCAGTTTTAATGCTTTGTTGAAAGATTTGGTACTTCCTAAATTGGTTTCATTAGCAATAAATTGAATTTCTGGATATTCAAGAAGCCATTTCCGGATGCTTTCTTTTGAATTGTCGGTACTAAAATCATCAACAATAATCACTTCAACAAACGGATAATCCTGATTTATGGCTGAAAATAAACTGGCTGCAACATAATTTTCCTGATTGTAACACAAGCAGATAATGGTTACGAATGAATTATCTTGCATTTTGTTTTTAGATTTATATATTTGATACGAAAATAATAAATCAACAATGATATTGTCCCACAAAAAAAATAAAATTGCTTTAATCGGGTATCGCTTAAGCGGAGGCGGCAGCGATAAAGTGATGGCAAATTTGTCTGTTTTTTTTGTAAAGCAAGGTTTTGAAGTGGATATTATTATTGTTTTAGACGAAGTCAGTTTTCCGTATGCGGGAAAATTGGTAAATCTGGGACTGCTTAAAAATAAAAGCAACGGATTTTTTAATAAAATCAAGCGATTATGGGCTTTACGAACGTATTTAGAAGAAAATAAATTCGATTTTATTATCGATTTTCGCTTTAGGACCAAAGTTATTCAGGAACTCATTTTATCGAGACTGATCTATAAAACCAAAACGATTTTTACAGTTCACAGCTTCCTGATCGATCATTATATGCCTAATAATTCGCGGCTTACAAGACTAATGTACAATCATTGTTATGCGAATGTTGCGATTGCAGCAGAAATGCAAATGCTCCTTGAAAAGAAACACCAATTGCAAAATGTAGTTACGATTCATAATCCTGTTTATTTGGATGAAATTCTGGAAAAGCAAAAGGAAGAGCTTAAAATTGGATTCGATTTTATCATTGCCGTCGGACAATATGAAAATGAAATAAAACAGTTTGATAAACTGATTACGAGTTATGCAAAATCTGTTTTGCCACAAAAACAAATTCACCTGATTATTGTTGGAAATGGAGACAGCAAAAAACTCTCAAAAACGGCTCGTGATAATGATATTGATACTTTTGTGCATCTTGTGGGCTATCAAACCAATCCTTTCCAGTTTATGGTACGATCTAAATTTTTAGTTCTATGCAGTCAAAATGAAGGATTTCCGAATGTCATTCTGGAATCATTAGCCTGCAAAACACCGGTTATTTCTTTTGACTGCGATTTTGGACCGAGAGACATGATTACAAATTATGAAAATGGTATTTTAGTAGAAAATCAAAATTGGGAGCAGCTCACCGAAGCAATGAATTTATTCGTCTCAGACGAAGTTTTATACCAATCCTGCAAAAAAAATACGCTCGAAAGTATCCGGCCTTTTTTGTTGGAAACAATTGGACAGCAATGGTTAAATTTGATGAAAGCGAATTAAAATATGACAACAATTCAAGATCTGGAATTAATTAAAATACCGGTTATAGAAGATGTAAGCGGTAATTTAGCGTTTATTCAAAATGATATTCTGCCGTTTGAATTCAAGCGGGTTTACTATCTTTTTGATGTGCCGAGCAGTGCTTTTCGCGGTGGTCATTCGCACATAAAACAACACGAAGTTTTGATTGCTTTAAGCGGGAGTTTTGAAGTTACAGTAAATGATGGGACGAATAAAAAAAGCTACCTGCTTAATAAACCCAATATCGGCCTGCATCTCCCAAGTGGAATTTGGAGAGAACTGGAAAATTTTTCTTCAGGTGCTGTGTGTTTGGTTTTGGCTTCGGATGTTTTTGAAGAAACCGATTATATCAGAGATTATAACGTTTTTTTAGATTCTAAAAGATGAGACTGCTTTATATCGTTCCCAAAATCAAAGATGCCGGTGGCGTCGCCCGAGTCCTGGCTGTAAAAGCCAATTATTTTGTAGCACATTTTGGTTATGAGATCCATATATTATCTCAAAACGAACAAGGTATTTTGCCATTTTATACTTTCAATGACAAAATTATATTTCATAATATGATTTTAGAAGGCAATGTTTTTAGTTTTTTCAATTCCTTTAAAAAAGAAATAAATAAAAGTATTGCCAACATAAATCCGGACGTTATTTTAGTGGCAGACAACGGATTAAAAGCATTTCTTTTTCCTTTTATTGTGAAGACCAAAACTCCGGTTATTTTTGAATCTCATGGTTCAAAATTTATTGAAGAACACAACAAAAAGAGTATTTTATTTTCGGGAATTAAATATAGATTTAAAACTTTCGGTGCACGTAAATTCACGAAAATGGTGGCTTTATCCAACGAAAGTTTGAAAGAATGGAAAGTCAAAAACGGCGTGGTAATTCCGAATCCGTCCTGGATTCAAACCAAAGTTACTTCTGGGTTACAGCATAAAAAAGTAATTGCAATTGCCAGAAATTCGTATGAAAAGGGATTAGACAGATTGTTATTAATTTGGAAAGAAATTATTAACGAGCATCCTGACTGGACTTTAGATATTTATACAGATGATGTAAATTCTTTAAAAAGAGCAGCGATGAATCTGAAAATATATTCCAGAATCAATTATTTGAAATTTGTGAGAAATATAGAAGAAAAATATTTAGACGCTTCTATTTATGCCATGACTTCGAGGTTTGAGGGATTTCCAATGGTATTGTTAGAAGCAATGGCTTCCGGTCTTCCTTGTATCGCTTATGATTGTCCGTCTGGTCCAAGAGCAATTATCAATAATGGAGAAAATGGTTTTTTAATTCCAGATAAGAATGTCGAAATGTATGTCAAAAAACTCTCTTTTTTAATGGAAAATGAAGAGGTAAGACGTAAGTTGGGAAATGATGCGAAAGAAACTTCTGAGCATTTCAATATCGATAAAGTAATGCAGGAATGGAAGTTGTTTTTAGAAAACCTACTGCGTTGAATTGAATTGCAGTGCACACAAATAGCTTATTTTATAAAGATTAAGCAGCAGTAATGAAGGGTTCTCAGAGCATAATTGCCTGTAAATAATTCGATTGAAAAGGCGGTAAAAAAGACTCGCCACATAGTGTAATTTGAATTTTTTCAGGAAATAAAACAATTTCAATATTTTGACAAAATCGGGGTCTATTTTCTTTTTTTGATCTAAAATAAGCAGATTTTGCAGACTGTTTTTTACTTTCGAAATATAAACCGCACTTTCGTCAATAGCGGCATGTTCAACAGGGTTATCAATGTGTTTTATTTTTAAATTTAATTTGCTGGCTTCGAAAGCAAAAAGAGTGTCTTCATGGCCATATTGAGTAAGGGCCGAATCAAATTTTATCTGATTAAAACATTCTTTTTTGATCCATGTATTATGGAATAAGAGTGTTTTATATTTTGCCGAATTTCTTTGAGATGCGGTTTTATCTTCCACCAGTCTTCCGTATTTCCAGCGTAGTTTTTGCCGGTCAGCATCAACTTTTAAGGGATGAATTCTTCCTCCGTAAATAATATCTGAATTCTCGGAATTTTCAAGGTACTTCCGGATATAATCTTCATCAATTATAACGGCATCCCCATCTATAAAAAGCAGATTTTGGTATTTTGATTTTGAGGCAAGAAGATTTCTATTGGCACTTAATCCCAGGTTTGTATTCAAAGAAATAAAAAAACAATTTTCAAGCGAATTTATTTTTTCATTTTCTTTATTCAATTCAGAATTTGAAGCATCATCCTGACAAAGAATTTCAAAATTAATTCCAATACATTTACACTGCACTGCCAGCTCTTTTAAAAGAGAAAAGGCATCATAATTATAAACCGGAATTAAGATAGAAAGCATTACACGCTGCGCTGCACGACTTCGAAGATTCTTTCATCTTCGCATTTCAATGTTTTAGACGGGAATTTCATCAACAAAGCATAATCGTGAGTTGCCATGATAACGGTTTTACCATTTGCGTTGATTTTTTTAAGCACTTCTAAAACTTCAGAACTGGTTTGAGGATCAAGGTTTCCTGTAGGCTCATCGGCAAGGATAAATTCAGGATCGTTCAGCAAAGCTCTTGCAATGGCAACACGCTGCTGTTCACCACCTGAAAGCTGATGAGGCATTTTATTTACGAACTCTTTCATGCCCACTTTGTCCAGCACTTCATCAATTTTATGTTCCATTTCGTCTTTTTCTGTCCATCCTGTCGCTTTTAAAACAAAAAGCATATTGTCTTTTACAGAACGATCCGGAAGCAATTTAAAATCCTGAAATACAATTCCGATTTTACGTCTCAAATAGGGGATTTCACTTTCTTTTAAAGCAGCCAAATCAAACTCAACGATGTGACCTTCACCTTCAGTCAAAGGTAGATCTCCGTACAAAGTTTTCATGAAACTACTTTTTCCTGAACCTGTTTTTCCGATAATATAGATGAATTCGCCATGCTGCACATCTAAATTAATATGAGATAAAATTTTTCTTCCTTCTTGATATATAGTGACTTCCTTAAGAGACAGTACGATTTGTGACATAATAAAATTGATTTGAATGTAAAAGTAATAAGATAACGCTTGGATTCAAAATAAATTTGACTCATTTCTGAATAAAAATTTTAAACCATATAACTCCTATTAAGTTCATTTTAGAAGATATGCTTGAAAGTTTTTATTTATAATAAATTACAGGAGTTAATATTAGTTTAATGAAGCTGGTAAAGCACCTAACTTATAATTACTTATATCGCTTACACTGTTAAATTTATTTTTTTTAAAACGTATAAAATTGCACGTATTAAAAAATTTGTTCATAATAAAAGCCCGAAACGTTTCGTTATAAACGGTATAAAATGATACATTTGAATACTAAATAAAATTAAAATGCGTAGACTTTACTGGTTCTTTTTACTCCAAGTTCTCCTTATTTCGACCACAGTTTCGGCACAAAAATCAGCTATATATACTTACGATTTAAAGGATTTTGACAAAGCACTGGCTTTATATAATGATAAACAATATGCTTCGGCACAACATATTTTTGAATCTGTAAAAAACAACGCGACGACAGAAGAAGTGCAGTCAGATTGTGCGTATTACATCGCCAATTGCGCCATTAGAACCAATCAGCCTAATGCCGATGCGCTGATGGAAAAATTCGTAAGCGATTATCCAACAAGTACCAAGCAAAATCAGGCTTATATTGAAGTGGCACAGTTTTTCTTCGAACAGGGAAATTATCCAAAAGCCCTGCTGTGGTTTGATAAAGTGGATGAAAGTTACATGAGCAAATCAGATTCGGATAAATTTAATTTCCAAAAAGGATACAGCTATTTTACCGCAAAAAAGAAAAAAGAAGCTGCAACTTATTTCAATAAAGTCGTGAATTCGCCTGAATTTGGTTCCCAGTCCAAATATTATTTAGGTTTTATGGCTTATGAAGGCGATGATTACAAAGAAGCAACCAAATATTTTGACGAAGTTTCGGGCGAAGAAAAATACAAAGAAAAGCTTTCTTACTATCAGGCTGATATGAATTTCAAATTAGGAAGTTTTCAAAAAGCTATTGATTTGGGACAAAAAGCGATGCCAAAATCGAATGCACTTGAAAAATCAGAACTGAATAAAATTATTGGAGAAAGTTATTTCAATTTAAAGCAATACGACAAGGCGATTCCATTTTTACAGGAATATGCAGGAAGAAAAGGAAAGTGGAATAATACTGATTTTTATCAGCTTGGTTACGCCTATTACGAGCAGAAGGAATACGAAAAAGCGATTTCTCAATTCAATAAAATTATTGAAGGAAAAGATTTCGTGGCCCAAAATGCGTATTATCATTTAGGTCTGAGTTATTTGAATACAGGAAAAAAGCAAGAAGCGCTGAATGCGTTTAAAAATGCTTCTGAAATGGATTTTAACGCGCAGATTCAGGAAGATGCAGCGTTGAATTATGCCAAATTAAGTTATGAAATTGGAAATGCCTATCAAACCGTTCCGGGAATTTTACTGGATTTCCTTAAAAAATATCCAAACAATTCCAGCAGGGCAGAAGTAGAAAAGTTATTGGTAGATTCTTATATTTCGTCTAAAAATTACAAAGAAGCACTGGCTTTACTGGAAAAAAACAGATCTGCAGAAAATAAGGCAGCGTATCAAAAAGTACTTTTTTACAGAGGTGTGGAATTGTTTAATGAATCGAATTATACAGAAGCATCAAAAATGTTTAAAAACGCTGTAAGCGAACAAAAAACACCTGAGTTTACGGCTCGTGCGACTTTCTGGAAAGCTGAAACAGAATATGTTTCTGATGATTTTCAGAATGCTTTATTGAGCTACAAACAATTTGCCGGCCTAGCCGGAGCCAAAACGACTGACGAATATAAAAATATCAATTATAATATTGGTTACACGTATTTTAAGTTGAAAGAATACGATCAGGCTGCCAATTCATTTCAGGCGCAGATTGAGAATGCTCCTTCAGATAAAGTTCGTTTGAATGATTCTTATTTACGTTTGGGAGATTCCCGTTTTGTAACTTCAAAATATGCACAGGCTAATGAAGCTTATGGAAAAGCAATGACAGCAAATAGTGTTGATGCTGATTACGCTCAGTTTCAAAAAGCACTTTCATACGGTTTTATGTCTAAAAACGATCAGAAAATCAGCGAGCTGAATAACTTTCTTAAAATGTATAAAAAATCAGAATATCGTGATGATGCCTTATACGAATTAGGCAATACGTATGTCGCAGACAAAAAGAATGATTTGGCGCTAAAAACGTATGATCAGTTAATTTCAGAATATAAAAACGGTTCGTTTACCTCAAAATCGATCTTAAAGCAAGGTTTGATTTATTACAATTCTGACCGCGATGATCAGGCTTTGACAAAATTCAAGAAAGTAGCCGCAGAATTTCCTAAAACGCCGGAAGCTTTAGAAGCCGTTTCGACCGCCAGATTAATTTATGTCGATTCAGGAAAAGTAGATGAATATGCATCTTGGGTAAGAACGCTGGATTTTGTTGCCGTTACAGACGCTGATTTGGATAATGACACCTACGAAGGTGCCAACAAGCAGCTTGGTGCAAATAATACAAAACAGGCAATTGTTGGTTTTGCGGGGTATGTGAGCAAATTTCCATCAGGATTACACGCTTTGGAAGCTAATTTTAATTTAGCGCAATTGTATTATGCAGAAGGTTCAGAAACCAAATCGATTACAAATTACCAATATGTTATTGATCAGCCCAGAAATGAATTTACGGAGCAGTCTTTAAGCAGATTAGCACAAATTTACCTGAAAGCTAAAGATTGTGATAGATCGATTCCGGTATTGGTTCGATTAGAAAATGAAGCTGATTATCCTCAAAATAAAAACTTCGCGCAAGCCAATTTGATGAAGTGTTATTATGATAAAAAGAATTATGATAACTCCGTGATTTATGCTGATAAAGTATTGCAAAACCCTAAAGCGGATGCGAATGTAAAATCAGATGCACAGATTATCGTAGCGCGTGCTGCCATGCAGACAGGTGACGAAGACAAAGCAAAAACAGCTTACGCAAAATTATCGGCTGCTGCAAAAGGAGAATTAGCAGCTGAAGCTTTGTATTATGATGCCTATTTTAAAACGAAAGAAGGCAAGTTTGATGCTTCGAATGTATCAGTTCAAAAATTAGCCAAAAATTATTCGGCTTACAAATATTACGGAGCGAAAAGTCTGGTTTTAATGGCGAAAAATTTCTACGGATTAAAAGACAGTTATCAGGCGACGTACATTTTAGATAATGTGATTAATAATTTCACTGATTATCCGGATGTTGTAGAAGAAGCAAAAAAGGAATTGAGTGCTATAAAAATAGAGGAATCTAAGACCAATTCGTCAATTAACAAATAAGAATAAAGAATAAAGAGAAAAGAATAAAGATTTAAGAGCAAAGACTGGAAGTCTGTTTTCTTTATTCTTTCCTCTATTTTCTCTAGAAAAAAAGAAGCAATGAATTTACCTTTTTATATAATTGATGTTTTTGCCGATAAAAAATATGCCGGAAATCAACTGGCGGTTTTTTTAGACGCAGGAAATTTGAGTTCAGAACAAATGCAGCATATTGCGCGTGAAATTAATTTTGCGGAAAGCACTTTTATCACAAAACTGGACAGAGAAAAAAACAGCGCCGAAATTAAAATTTTTACACCGGCACAGGAAATGCAGTTTGCGGGTCATCCCATAATTGGAACTTCCTGGGTTCTGATTAATAAAGTGTTTGAAAATTCGCCTGCTGCCATTAAATTGAATGTTCCGATTGGACCAATTTCAATTCATCAGACAGAAGATTTGATTTGGCTTAAAGCCGCACAACCGAAATTTTGGGATATTTTTTCAAAAGAAGATATTACAGTTTTCAGTAATCTGAAAAATCACGATTTTGAGAATCAATTTCCTATTCAGGAAGTGACAACCGGAAGTGCCTTTGTAATGGTGGGGTTGAGTAGTAAAAGAGCACTTGAAAATTTAGTTTTAGATAAGGATAAAACAGATGAATGGCTGAGAAAAAATTGTAAAACAGCGCACAGAGGTTTATATTTTTATTATTTGGAAGGCTCGCAATTATTTAGCAGAATGTTATGTGTAGAACATAACCAGTTGGTTGAAGATGCCGCAACCGGAAGTGCAAGTACGTGTTTACAGGCTTTTTTATTGAAATATCATAAACCTGAAATCGAGCTGATTAATTATCAGGGAGATTATATCAATCGTCCGTCGCAGATTTATTTCAAAGGAAAATTGCAAGACAATGATTTTGATATACAAATTGGCGGAAAAGCGCAGTTTGTGGCAAAAGGCGAGTGGGAAGCTTAGATTTAGAAAATAGAATAAAGAACAAGAATAAAGATTTTAGAATAAAGAATAAAGAAAACAGAATAAAGAAAATAGAGTGAAGAAAATGAGAAAATTTTAAGATAGGAGAAGTCTATTCTCTTTATTTTTTGCTCTTTTCTCTAAAAAAGAAGATATATGAAAATTAATTTCCAGAATAAAACCATCATTTTGATTTTGCTGTTTGTTTTTCAGCTTTCATTTTCACAGAAGAAGGAAGAAAGTATTGGCACTGAAACTGTAAATGTGGTAAAACCCTATTCGCCGACAATCTCAGATGCTTATAAAGTAAAAGAAACTCCTTCGCTTGATGATGCAGGAAACCAGCCTAAAGAAACGATTAAATACAGTATTTTGTCTGTTCCGGTAGCCTCTACTTTTACACCATCAAAAGGAAATGCGGCGGGTGTTGACAAATCAAAACAAGAGCGTTTGTTTAGTAATTACGCCACCTTGGGAGTTGGAAATTACGGGACTTTAAATGCTGAATTATTTGTAACACAGGATTTGGGAAATAATGATTATTTATCAGGCATGTTTCGCCATCATTCCTCGCAGGGAGGTATTAAAGATATTCATCTGAATGATGAATTTTATGATACGGCTTTAAATGTAGGTTACGGAGTGAACAATCGCGATATGTCCTGGAATATTGATTTAGGCTATCAGAATCAAATATACAATTGGTACGGTCTTCCTGCTGAATTTGGAATTAATTTACCTGTAGAAGAAAGAAGCGATTTAATTCGGGAAATTAACCCAAATCATTCTTATAACACTATTTCGTTAGGCGGAAATATTGACTTTACCGAAGGTGTTTTTAGTAAAATTGCAACACGATTTACGCATTTTTCAGATAATTTTTCTTCTTCGGAAAATCGCTTTTACGTAAAACCGACTTTCAAAGTAGAAGTAATGGATCAGTCTATCAATACTAATATTATTGTCGATCATGTTAGTGGCTCTTTCGAAAACAATTATGCTTTAACGAATACAGAACCGATAAAATACAGTTTGACTAATTTCGGAATTGAGCCAAGTTTTGTCATTCATGAAAACGATTGGACTTTAGAATTAGGAGCAGGATTATTTTATGGTTTAGACTCTGAAAACAGCGGTAACAAATTTTATATTTATCCAAAAGTAAATGCTTCGTATAAATTGGTCGGTGATTTAATGATTTTTTATACCGGAGTAAATGGCGGCCTGAATCAGAACTCATACGCTGATTTTGTGACTGGTAATCCGTTTCTGTCTCCAACTTTAAACATGAGGCCAAGCAGTACACAATACAATGTTTTTGCTGGGTTAAAAGGAAAGTTAGCTAATAATGTCAATTATAACGTAACGGGTTCTTATTTGAATGAGAAAGATAAAGCGCTGTTTAAAAGCAATGATTACACGGAAGATTTTACCAACGAAAATTACGCTTTCGGAAACTCTTTTGGAGTCGTTTATGAGGATATCAGAACGTTTCGTTTTTATGGAGAATTAAAAGCTGATTTTTCTAAAAATGTTTCTTTCGGAATCAACGGAACCTTCAACAGTTACAAAACAGATGGTTTTGAAGCATGGAATCTTCCATCGATGCAATTGAGTACTAATCTGGATGTAAATATTACCAAACAATGGTACGCCGGCTTAAATGTTTTTTATGTGGGAGAACGTAAAGACATGCAGTCAAATTTGAATTTGGCAGCTGATCCGGCAGTTATAACCTTAAAAAGCTATTTTGATGCCAATGCACATGTAGGGTATAAATTCAGCGAACGTTTGACTTTCTTCCTGAAGTTAAACAACATTGGAAATCAGGCTTACGAAAAATGGCTGAATTATCCGGTTCAGGGATTTCAGGTCCTGGTAGGAGGAAATTATAAATTCGATTTTTAAATCGTAATGCACAAGGGTACAAAAATTTTATAAAAAGGTGCCTTTTTTTAGCCATGAACTCATGAATTTTTTGGAGTAAATTCGTGGATTCGTGACTATTTTTTTTGGAGCAGCGAAAAAACCTTTGCACCTTTGTAACTTAGAACCTCAGTACCTTTTTTAAATGGACTTCAAACAAAAAATACATTCTCATTATCTGCAAATGGTTCAGGACAGGATAGATGTTTTTAGAGATATGATTTCGGCTTTGACCGAGGATTCTAAAAATGATGCGAAAGGTTCTGCCGGCGATAAGCACGAAACAGCTTTGTCGATGATGCATATCGAGCAGGAAAAGTTGACCAATAAACTAAAAGAAGCCATTACTCAAAAAGCAATTTTAGACAAAATTGATGCATCAAAAACGACAGAAAACATTATTTCCGGAAGTTTGGTAAAAGCAAACGGCATCTTTTTGTATGTAAGTGTGGCGCTGCCTAAAATTACAATTGACGGTATAAATGTGATTGCACTTTCGCCTCAGTCTCCTTTGGGCTCTCATTTAATGGGCAATAAGATTGGCTTTACTTTTGAAATTAATAAAACACATTATACGATTGAGAGTGTTTTGTAATGTTTTATTTCACGCAGATTGTAATTGATTTTGAGAGATTAAACAGAATTTTTTATAATGTTTTGAGACTGAGCGAAGTCGAAGTCCCGCAAAATATGTAGGTAAAACTAATACCGCACTTTCTGTCATTTCGACGAAAGGAGAAATCGCATTCAGAGACTCTACAAAAGATTATCATCTTACATGTAAAATTACTATTGTGATTTTGCCTCTTTAAAATGAATAGATTGAGTAAAGAATAATTTTTGGACCGCTTTTTATCTTCCTATTGTTTATTTTTCAATGCTATCGAAAAATCAGATCATTTAGTTCAAAGATTTCTTTAAAACCGTCAATTTTGCTCATGTTTTATTCTCAAAATTGAAATTTTCAAGTTCAAGGCTTTTTTTAGTGCTAAAATTTTACATTTTATATGTAAAAACAATATTATGGTTTTAAATTATAACTGAAATGAATATTTATGTTTTTCAATTGTAACCATTACCGCATCTTTGCCCTATCAAAATAAAATTTATAATTAAAATATATAGTTATGTGTGGAATAGTATGTGCCTTTGATCTAAAACAAAAAGCCGAAACTTTAAGACCTCAAGTATTAGAAATGTCTAAAATCATTCGCCACCGCGGACCAGACTGGAGCGGTATTTACAGCAATGATAAAGCAATTCTTTCTCACGAGCGTTTGGCAATTGTAGATCCAGCTTCAGGAAAACAACCTTTATTTACAGAAGATAAAAAATTGGTTTTGGCTGCAAATGGTGAAATTTATAACCACAGAGAATTGCGTAAACAATTTGAAGGAAAATATAACTTTCAAACTGAAAGTGACTGTGAAGTTATTTTGGCTCTTTACAAAGAAAAAGGACCTCATTTTGTAGATGAGATGAACGGAATTTTTGGGTTTGCCATTTATGATGTAGAGAAAGACGAGTATTTTATTGCCCGCGATCATATGGGAATTATTCCATTATATATCGGTTGGGATCAGGACGGAACTTTTTACGTTGCATCTGAATTAAAAGCTTTGGAAGGATATTGCACAAAAATCGAATTATTTCCTCCGGGGCATTATATGACAAGCAAAGACGGAGAATTTGTACAATGGTATAACAGAGACTGGACTGATTATGATGCTGTAAAAGACAACGAAACTAGTATCCCAGCAATTAAAGAAGCTTTAGAAGCAGCAGTTCACAGACAATTAATGAGTGATGTTCCTTACGGAGTTTTACTTTCTGGAGGTTTAGATTCGTCTATTACTTCGGCTGTAGCCAAAAAATTTGCGCAAAAACGTATTGAATCTGATGATACTACAGAAGCGTGGTACCCGCAATTGCACTCTTTTTCAGTTGGATTGGATGGTTCTCCAGATTTAGCGGCAGCGCAGATTGTAGCCAAACATATCGGAACAATTCACCACGAAATTAAATTTACTATTCAGGAAGGTTTAGATGCCGTTCGTGATGTAATTTATAACTTAGAAACGTACGATGTAACGACTGTTAGAGCTTCGACTCCGATGTGGCTAATGGCAAGAGTTATTAAATCAATGGGAATAAAAATGGTACTTTCAGGAGAAGGTGCAGATGAGTTGTTTGGTGGATATTTATATTTCCACAAAGCGCCAAACGCGAGAGAATTTCACGAGGAAAACGTTCGTAAATTAGGTAAATTGCACATGTACGATTGTTTACGTGCCAACAAAAGTTTGGCAGCGTGGGGAATTGAAGGGCGTGTTCCTTTCTTAGATAAAGAATTTATGGATGTTGCCATGCGCATCAATCCGCAAGATAAAATGATCAACAAAGAACATCCAATGGAAAAATGGGTAGTTCGTAAAGCTTTTGAAGACATGCTTCCGGAAAGTGTTGCCTGGAGACAAAAAGAACAATTTTCTGATGGCGTAGGATACAGCTGGATTGACACTTTGAAAGAAGTGGTAGCTAAAGAAGTATCAGATGAACAATTGGCAAATGCGAGATATAAATTCCCGCTGCAAACGCCAACTTCTAAAGAAGAGTATTACTATCGTTCAATTTTTGCTGAGCACTTCCCAAGTGATGCCGCAGCTTTATGTGTTCCTCAAGAGGCTAGTGTGGCTTGTAGTACAAAAATTGCTTTGGAGTGGGATGAAGCTTTCAAAAACATGAACGACCCATCAGGAAGAGCGGTTGCAAGTGTTCATGACGACGCTTACGCGAAAGCATAAAAAACAATTAATTTTAGAATTAGTATATAATAAGAAAGACGTTCTCATTCCTGAGAACGTTTTTTTGTGTCTAAAATTGTTAAATTCTGCAATTTCAGTTACTTAAAAATAATTTTCGGCAATTATTTAACTTTACTTTTTTATATTTGGCATTCGCTAAAATAAAGTTAAATCATTGAGAATACCATTTGCTTATTGATTAAAAGCAAATGATACTGTTTAATTTGATTTTAATACAGTAATTTTTGACACTTTATTTACTTCGCAGTCTTTAGACTAAAATTATAATACAATAAAAAATAGATTAGTATGTCTGGATTATTAGCCGTGATTGGCAAAGGAAAAGACCCGCAGCTGGTAAAAGAACTTTCTGGCAGAATGTCGCATCGTGGTCCTGATGAAAATGATTTGCGTATAATGGACAACGGCAGCATAATTAGTCATGAGAGTTTGTCGATTATCGATTTGAAATCAGGGAAGCAGCCTATTCAGGGAACCCATAAAGCATGGATGGTGCACGATGGAGAAATTTACAACTACAAGGAATTAAAAGAGACAGTTTTAAAAGAGCATACTTTTAGAACCAAATCTGATTCTGAAGTGATCGTGCATTTGTACGAAGAATTTGGATATGATTTTTGCAATAAACTCGACGGAGATTTTGCCTTCGTGGTTATTGACGGTGACGATTATATTGCAGGAAGAGACCCTATTGGTGTTAAACCTTTATATTATGGATTAGATGAACGAGGAAGAATTTATTTTTCTTCAGAAATGAAATCTATTGCAGATCAATGCAAGTCTTTTTCAACTTTTCCTCCCGGACATTATTACACGGCGAAAACCGGTTTTGTAAAATATTACGATCCGGAATATGAAGATCATAAAAATGCCAATCAGAATTTAGATTTAGATTTGATCCGCGAAACTCTGATTGAAGCAACACGTAAACGCTTAATGAGCGAAGTTCCTGTTGGAGTTGTTTTGTCAGGTGGTTTAGATACTTCATTGATTTCAGCTATTGCTTCAAGATTACTAAAAGATAGCGGTAAAAAGTTACCTTCTTTTTCTATTGGCTTAGATGCTGATTCTCCTGATAATAAAATGGCAAGAAAAGCAGCTGCATTTTTAGGTACAGAGCATCACGAAATACATTTTACTGTAGAAGAAGGGGTGTCAGTTTTAGAAAAAATTATTTCTCATATTGAAACTTATGATATTATTTCGGTACGTTCAAGTGTTCCGATGTATTTATTATCAAAAGCAATAAGCGAAAAAGGCATAAAAGTAATTCTTTCCGGAGAAGGTGCCGACGAAATTTTTGGAGGACATTTGTATTTTAGAAATGCTCCTTCTGCAGAAGAATTTCAGGATGAAACTATCGAGAGAGTTCAGAAATTGTTTACTGCCGATTTACTGCGTGCCGATAAAACAACAATGGCGACTGGTTTAGAAGCCAGAATTCCATTTTTAGACACCGCATTTTTAGATGTTGCGATTCGAATTAAAACAGAAGAAAAACAGCCAAAAACCTATGATGGCGTTGAAAAATATATCTTAAGAAAAGCATTCGATACGCCTGATAACCCATATTTGCCCGCAGAAATTTTATGGCGTCAAAAAGAACAGTTTTCTGATGGAGTAGGATACAGCTGGATCGATGAATTAATAGAATATTGTGCTTCTCAGGTATCTGACGAACAATTAGCCGGAGCCAGCACGGAGTTTCCATACAATTCTCCAACTACAAAAGAAGCGTATTACTACAGATCTATTTTTCATAAGTATTATCCGCAGGTCAGCGCTGCGCAGACGGTTCGAAAATGGATTCCGAAATGGCAGGAAAATCTTGACCCTAGCGGAAGAGCAAATGCTGCGCACGTAAAGGCGGATGTTTTAAAATCTGTGGTTAGTATTTAGGAGTTAAATTGTAATTTTTGAAAAGCATAAACTTCAAATTTCAATTGAAATTCATATAAAATCCGAAACTATATTCTAATGTGGTTTCGGATTTTTTTATGAAATAAATGCTGGAATTTAAGATTTTTAAAAAATGGAATTTAATATCGTAAATTCCTAAAACTTAGTTAATTTAACAGTATCATATTTAGGAAAAATACTATATTTGGATACCAAGAATAATTAATCCTAAAAATTAAACACAATCTATGAGAAACCTATTACTAAGTGGAATTTTGTACTGCTCACTGTTCTCGGTGAGTTCAGTTTATGCGCAAAAATCTGAGGCACCCAAATACATTACCAATGTTGAAGGCGTTAAGGAATATTCTTTGAATAATGGATTAAAAGTGCTTTTGATTCCAGATGCTTCCCAAAGCAATATGGTGGTTAATATTGTTTACAATGTAGGTTCAAGAAATGAAGGTTACGGTGAAAAAGGAATGGCACATTTGTTAGAGCACATGCTTTTTAAAAGTACTAAGAATTTGGGCGACATAAAAAAAATGCTTTCAGACAAAGGAGGAAATGCCAATGGAACAACTTGGCTTGACCGAACAAATTATTACGAGATTTTTCCATCTAGTGACGAAAATTTGAAATGGAGCATTGAAATGGAAGCAGACAGGATGATTAATTCAACCATTTTGCAGACAGATCTGGATAAAGAATTTTCAGTAGTTAGAAACGAATTTGAAATTGGAGAAAATAACCCTGATGGTGTTTTACAGGAAAGAATCATGTCGACAGCTTTTCTTTGGCATAATTACGGAAACAGCACAATTGGAAGTAAAGAAGATATTGAGAGAGTAAAAGCCAAAACGCTTAGAGTGTTTTATGAAAGATATTATCAGCCAGATAATGCTGCTTTAGTGATTGCAGGCAAATTTGATGAACAAAAAGCATTGCAATATGTGGGGCAGTATTTTGGCGCGATTCCAAAACCTAAGCGGGTTTTAGATAAAACCTATACCATAGAGCCGGCGCAGGATGGCGAAAAATTTGTCGAGCTAAAAAGAGCTGGTGATAGTAAAAATGTTGGTGCCCTATACCATACAGTTCCGTATGCTGATACAGATTTTGCAGCTATTGACGCTTTAGGTGAAATTTTGACTGCTGATCCATCTGGTTATTTGTATAAAACATTAGTAGAGGCGCAAAAAGCTTCGAGTATTTATGTTTGGCAGCCAAATGTAAGAGATGCCAGTTTTATGTATTTTGGAGTCGCTGTTCCAAATGAAAAAGACATCAGGGAAACACAGGAAATTGTTCGGACAGAATTGGACAAAATCAGTACTACTAAATATACTGATCAGGATGTAAACCGTGCTAAAGCAAAACTTATCAAACAAATTGAAAGTGTAAAAAACAATACAATTTCTTATACCATAAACCTTACTGAGATTATTGGTGCAGGCGATTACAGATTAGGTTTTTTATACAGAGATGCTGTAGAGAAATTGACAAAAGAAGATATCCAGCGTGTTGCCGAGAAATATTTTAGAAGCAATAACAGAACAATAGGAATTTTTATTCCTTCAAAAGAGGAGCAGCGAGTAAAACCTGTAGAATATACAGATGATCAAATAATAGCGCTGACCAAAGAGTATAAAGGAAAGGCGATAGAAAAAGAAGCGGCTGCATTTGAATCTTCGATAAAAAATCTAAAACAGAATTTTGTTGAAGGAAAATTAAGTAATGGTGCAAAATACGGCTTAATCAAAAAAGAAATCAAAGGCGGTAAAGTTCAGGCGAGTTTTAAATTTCCGGTGAGTAATGAAAAAGAGTTAACGGGTAAAACTGATGTTGGAGGTATTCTGGCTCAATTGCTTAAAACCGGAACTAAAACCAAAACCAAAGAACAGATTCAGGACAGATTAGACCAATTAAAATCGAGTATCAATTTTAATTTTTCAAGACAAACATTATCAGTCAATATTAGTACTTACAAAGAGAACTTTAAGGAGGTAATGGAAATTTTAGGAGATTTACTGGTAAATTCTACTTTTCCACAAAATGAACTGACAAAAACAATTAACGATTACAATACCTATCTTGAATCTAGTCTTAATGATCCGCAGGCAGTTGCCTTTACTGAAATTTCCAGACAGACCACAAAATATTCAAAAGGAAGTATTTTTTACACTTCGACAATTCAGGAGCAAATTGATGCGTTTAAAAAAATAAAACAAGCTGAAATTGTTGATTTTTACTCCACTATTTTAGGAGGCAATAATGGTTTTGGAAGCGTTGTTGGAGATTTAGATGCTAAAACGACAGCTGAGATTTTAGAAAACACATTTGGAAAATGGAACTCTAAGTCCAAATACGAACTAGCTTTGCCAACCTATTTTGAAAGTGAAAAATTAGATAAAGATATTATTACGCCGGATAAAGAAAATGCAGTTGCTTTAGGCAGGATAAGTTTTAAAATGGATCGAAAAAATCCTGATTATCCCGCATTTGTAATGGCTAACGAAATATTAGGAAGCGGTGGTTTTTTAAGTGCCAGAATTCCGATGAGATTACGAGAGAAAGAAGGAATAAGCTACGGCGCAGGTTCTTTTGTTGATGTGCCAATTTCGAGCAGTGTTGCTGCCTGGTCGTATTATGCTTTCTTAAATCCGACGAAAAAAAATGCAGTTGAAGCTGCAGCCAAAGAAGAAATTGCAAAAGCATTAAAAGATGGTTTTACAGCAGACGAATTAAAATCAAATTTGATCAGCTGGCAAAATGAAAGAAAAACAAGATTAGGAACAGACGACATGTTGATGAGTTTGACCAATACTTATCTTCAGTACGGAATACCGCTTGAAGATTATGATGACTTAGAAGCTAAAGTGAAAGCATTAAAGGTAGAGGAAGTAAATGCTGTTTTAAAGAAGTATCTGACACTTGATAAAATGACTTCAGTCTATGTTGGAGATTTTAATAAGAAGTAAAATTCCAATAAGAATTTGAAACTTTTCAAGTCGAAAAATCTCAAAATCCGAAATGACAAAATGTTGTTTCGGATTTTGTTTTTTGTCTTATTTTCAATTTTAGAATTTGGTCCCGAAGCTTTGGGATAAAAAATTAGAATTTAAATTGATAGTTGCTTTTTTAATTGACTTTTTTTGGTAATATGTTAATAACTTAAGTGCTTTAACTTGTATTTTAACGGATATATAATTTGCGTTTTTATATATTTGCGTGTTAGACAATAATTACATTTTTTAGAATAAATTATATGAGCGAAGAAATCAAGAAGAACAATTATTCAGCAGATAGTATTCAGGCATTAGAAGGAATGGAGCACGTAAGAATGCGCCCATCGATGTATATTGGAGATGTAGGTGTTCGTGGACTGCATCATTTGGTTTACGAAGTTGTTGATAACTCTATTGATGAGGCTATGGGAGGGCATTGTGATACTATTGGTGTTGCAATAAACGAAGATGGTTCAGTAACAGTTGAAGATAACGGACGTGGTATTCCAGTTGATTTACATAAAAAAGAAGGTGTTTCGGCACTTGAAGTTGTAATGACAAAAATTGGTGCCGGAGGTAAATTTGATAAAGATTCTTATAAAGTTTCCGGAGGTCTGCACGGTGTTGGGGTTTCAGTCGTAAATGCACTTTCTGTTCATATGAAATCTACTGTTTTTAGAGACGGTAAAATCTACGAGCAAGAATACGAAAGAGGTAAGGCAATGTATCCGGTTAAACAAATTGGAGAAACAGATAAAAGAGGTACACGCCAGACTTTCTATCCGGATGATACAATCTTTACGCAAACCACAGAGTTTTCATATGATACTTTATCAGCTCGTATGCGTGAACTTTCTTTCTTAAACAAAGGAATCACCATTACATTTACAGATAAAAGAGAAGTTGACGATAAAGGCGAATTTAAAGTCGAGGTATTTCACTCTGATGAAGGTCTTAAAGAATACATTCGTTACTTAGATGGTAATCGTGAGCCAATTATTTCTCACGTAATCAGCATGGACAATGAAAAAGGTGAAATACCTGTTGAAGTTGCCTTGATTTACAATACAAGTTATACGGAGAATATTTTCTCATATGTAAATAATATTAATACTCACGAAGGAGGAACGCATTTACAAGGTTTTAGAAGTGGTTTGACAAGAACACTTAAAAAATACGCAGACGCTTCTGGAATGTTAGATAAATTGAAATTCGAAATTGCGGGAGATGACTTCCGTGAAGGATTAACAGCTATTATTTCGGTAAAAGTTGCAGAGCCACAATTCGAAGGTCAAACCAAAACAAAATTAGGAAACAGAGAAGTAGTTTCTCCGGTTTCTCAGGCTGTTGGAGAAATGTTAGAGAATTATCTGGAAGAAAATCCAAATGATGCCCGAATCATTATCCAAAAAGTAATTTTAGCGGCTCAGGCACGTCACGCTGCCAAAAAAGCACGTGAAATGGTGCAGCGCAAAACTGTTATGGGCGGCGGCGGACTGCCGGGAAAACTATCAGATTGTTCTGAGCAGGATCCTGCAAGATGCGAAGTTTACCTTGTCGAGGGAGATTCGGCTGGCGGAACAGCAAAACAAGGACGTGATCGTAACTTTCAGGCGATTTTGCCATTACGTGGTAAGATTTTGAATGTTGAGAAAGCGATGCACCATAAAGTATTCGAAAACGAAGAGATTCGTAACATCTTTACTGCTCTTGGAGTTACTGTAGGTACTGCAGAAGATAGTAAAGCATTAAATCTTGAAAAACTAAGATACCATAAGGTAATCATTATGTGTGATGCCGATGTCGATGGTAGTCACATTTCTACCTTAATATTAACGTTCTTTTTCCGTTTTATGAAAGAACTGATTGAAGAAGGACACGTTTACATTGCAGCACCGCCTTTATACTTAGTTAAAAAAGGAAACAAAAAAGAATATGCATGGAATGATGTTCAGCGTGATCAGGCGAATGAGAGAATGGGAGGAAGCGCTGCTATCCAGCGTTATAAAGGTCTTGGAGAGATGAACGCGGAACAATTATGGGAAACTACAATGGATCCGAGTTTTAGAACTTTACGTCAGGTAACCATTGACAGTTTAGCTGAAGCCGATAGAGTTTTCTCTATGTTAATGGGAGATGAAGTGCCGCCACGTAGAGAGTTTATTGAGAAAAATGCAGTTTACGCAAATATCGATGCATAATAAATTTTAACACTACAATTCGTTTAATTGTTTAATTTTACTAAACAATTAAACGAATTGTTGATTTATAAAATAAACGAATTAATAACCGATAAAGTAAAAAATATGAAAGTTACTATTGTGGGAGCAGGAAATGTTGGAGCTACATGTGCAGATGTTATTTCTTATAGAGGAATTGCGAGTGAAGTAGTGTTGTTGGATATTAAAGAAGGTTTTGCCGAAGGGAAAGCATTGGATATTATGCAATGTGCAACAAATACAGGTTTTAATACCATAGTATCTGGTGTAACCAACGATTATTCTAAAACTGCCGGAAGTGATGTAGTGGTTATTACATCAGGAATTCCGAGGAAACCAGGAATGACCCGTGAAGAATTAATAGGTATAAACGCAGGAATTGTAAAAACAGTTGCTGAAAATGTATTGAAATTTTCTCCAGATACAATAATAGTTGTAGTTTCTAATCCAATGGATACGATGACTTACTTAGCTTTAAAATCAACAGGGATTCCAAAAAACAGAATTATTGGTATGGGAGGAGCTCTGGACAGTTCACGTTTTAGAACCTATCTTTCTCTAGCTTTGAACAAACCTGCAAATGATATAGCAGCAATGGTTATTGGAGGTCATGGTGATACTACTATGATTCCGTTAACTCGTCTGGCATCTTATAACGGAATTCCGGTAACTGAATTCCTTTCTGAAGAAGTATTGCAAAAAGTAGCTGCAGATACAATGGTTGGAGGCGCTACTCTTACAGGTCTTTTAGGAACATCAGCATGGTATGCGCCAGGAGCTTCTGTTGCCTATTTAGTAGACAGTATTTTAAATGATCAAAAGAAAATGATTGCTTGTTCTGTTTTTGTAGAAGGAGAGTACGGGCAAAGTGATATATGTATCGGCGTGCCTTGTATAATTGGTAAAAACGGAGTCGAAGAAATTTTAGACATTCAATTAAACGATCAGGAGAAGGCATTGTTTGCTAAAAGTGCAGATGCAGTTCGTGGTATGAATGATGCGCTAAAATCGATTTTAGTATAAAGAATTAGGTAAAAAAAGAAGAAGGCTGCACTTTTGCAGTCTTTTTTTTGAGATTAATTAATAAATAAATTGGTTAATCTTTTCGTTAATTATATATTTGCTCGATTTAAAAAAAATGTGGTAATTCGTGATCTCGACTTTTTAGTTTTAAAAACTCATGTCAGGGCTTATTTTATGGGACTTTAAAACAAAAACAAACAATAAAACATAATTAATTTTTAGTAATAATGCAGAATAAAGGACTTATTAAATTTTTCGCAATTCTATTTGCATTGGTAAGTATTTACCAACTTTCGTTCACTTTTGTGGCAAACAGCGTCAAAAGTGAAGCTAAAGCTTTTGCAGGAGACAATCCTGATAAAGAGCTAAAATATTTAGATTCTATTGGTAAAGTAGATGTTCTAAATCTTGGTTTTACAAATTTTACTTATAATGAAGTAAAAAACAAACAATTAAATAAAGGTCTTGACTTAGAAGGAGGAATCAACGTAATTCTTCAAATTTCTATTAAAGATGTTTTAAAAGGATTAGCAAACAATTCTAAAAATCCGGTATTTAATAAATCATTAGCTGATGCAAGTGCAAATTTAGAAGGAAATAAAACTTATTTAAGTAAGTTTTTTGATGCTTTTGAGGCAAACTCAAACGGAACTACAAAATTAGCTTCGCCAGATATTTTTGCAAACAAAGGTTTACAAGGTGAAGGTGGAATTGACTTTAAAATGTCTGATTCTGAAGCTCAAAAAGTAATTAAAAGAAAAGTTAGCGAATCTGTTGAAAGTGCTTATAAAGTATTAAGAGAGCGTATTGACAAATTTGGTGTTACACAGCCAAATATTCAAAAATTAGGAGAAACAGGAAGAATCTTAGTAGAGCTTCCGGGTGCTAAAGATGTTGATAGAATCAAGAAATTATTAGGAGGAAAAGCTCAATTAGAGTTTTGGGAAACTTATAAAATTGAAGAGGTTGGAAACTTTTTAGTAGCGACTAACGAAGCTTTGAAAAAGACTGAGGTTAAAAAGACAGAAACTAAAACAGTTGCTAAAGATTCATTGAATGCTTTATTAACTGATGCTAAAGATTCTCTTGAAACTAAAAAAGGAAACAATCCATTATTTGACAAAATGGTTGGTCAGGGAGGCGGACCTGTTTTAGGGTATTTCGCTCCAAAAGATACAGCTGCTATCAATGCTTATTTTAAAAGACCAGAAATTAGAGTTTTATTGGCTGCTGACCAACACAATGCAAAATTTGTGTGGAGTAAACCAACTACTATAAAAGATCAAAAAGCAAAAGATCTTGCTAGTGCTAAAGATATTGAAGTTGTAGAATTATACGCTTTAAAAGGAAATAGAGACAATGTACCGGCAATGAGCGGTGGTGTTGTTACTGATGCAAAAGATACTTTTGACCAATTAGGAAAACCAGCTGTTTCTATGCAGATGAA